>Ga0209487_1000275_pt1 | contig 46472 bp, 47 predicted proteins | sample Poulit2012_FD_187524 | JGI IMG/M metagenome (GOLD analysis project Ga0209487, IMG submission 187524) | Agricultural soil microbial communities from Georgia to study Nitrogen management - Poultry litter 2012 (SPAdes) (version 2) | ecosystem: Environmental > Terrestrial > Soil > Agricultural land... | reverse complement strand
GGTCATCGTCAAGCTTTAATTCTAAACACCCCGAATCAGCAATGGTTCGGGGTGTTTTTTTATGCAGCCTGCAAAAACATCGAACGGCTTGCCGACGACCTGGCGGTCATGGTGATGGGGCTTGTCCTATTCATAGTCCAAGACGCGCGCGGTCACCCAGCTCGCCAACGGCGGTTGCTGAACACGCGGACTGCCTGGCCAGAGTTTGATACTTACGAAATACTAATCCTCCATTACCCGGGCAAAGCTCAAAGACAGCGGTTAACCGGCTTTCCCCTTCCGCAATTCCCATTTAAACTGGAGACTTTGCGTATGCCGTTTTTCTGGATGAAAAAGGTTTCATATGTTATAAATGCTTACTTGCCGCCCGGCCATTTCGGTCACAGGTAACAATCCCTAACTCCCTAAAAGATAAGAAGTGAGATAGCTTATGAAAAAGCCGACCCAATATATGCGCTTTTCAGCTTTACTCGTTGCGTCCTCTTGTATGGCACTTGCAGTGGCCGCGCACGCTACCAAATCCGACGCCGATTTAGAGCCCTGGCAATTAGCTGAGAAAAGCGAAGTGTGGGAACCGGTTCCCCCTGTGGTTGCCGCACCGCCCGGAGAAGCTCCTTCCGATGCGATCGTTTTGTTTGACGGTACCGACTTGAGTGCTTGGGAATCGGCGAACGACGGTGGCGAAGCCAAATGGGCCATCGAAGCCGATGGCGCGTTAACGGTCGTTCCCGGTGCTGGTGGAATACGAACTAAACAAGCCTTCTGTGATGTGCAGTTACACGTTGAATGGAGAAGCCCCTCAGAAGTTAAAGGCGAGGGGCAAGGCCGGGGTAACAGTGGTGTGTTCTTGCAAGAGCGCTACGAAATCCAGGTGCTGGACTCCTACGAGAACGAAACCTACCCCAATGGCCAGGCTGCCTCAGTCTACAAGCAGACCATTCCATTAGCCAACGCGTCAAGGGCTCCGGGCGTTTGGCAGAGCTACGACATTATCTACATGGCACCGCGTTTTGATGACGCCGGTGAGTTAGAACAGCACGGAACCGTTACCGTTTTGCATAACGGCGTCCTGGTTCAAAACCACGTTAAGATTGAAGGCACGACCGAATGGATCGGTCCTCCCCAGATACACGCTCATGATTGTGCGCCCCTGTACTTGCAGGATCACGGCGACAAAGTGAGCTTCCGGAACATCTGGATTCGGGAAATTAAAGAACTTTAAAGATGCCAACAGTCGCCGGGCCCATCGAAAGGTGGTGCCCGGTTTTCGTCTTGGCCGCATCGGGGAACATAGGTAATTGTCGTTATGGGTATGATTAACCGAGCGCTCTGGATCATGAGCGCCTTACTGGCCGTAGCCTGCTCGAACTCTGTGCAGCGGGAGGCCCCAAACCAGTCATCATCAGAATCAGTCGCAGAACCTTTGGTGGAGGGGACTCCGCTTGAGCTGTTTAAGCCCAATCCAAATTGGCATCTGGTTGAGGATGTGGTGGCTGATGGCACCGCATTAAAAACCACGCAGGGGCAGAACAATACCATTCTTGTTAACGGCGAAGGGTGGGCGAACAGCGGCCATCTGGAAACCTATGCGCACGTGGCCGACGGAATCGTCCGCATGGAATTTATGTTGCCGGAAGGTTCCAGTGCCGGTTTATATCTGCTGTCCCGCTACGAAATCAGCCTCGCTGATAGCTACGGTAAAACAGATCTTTCCGCGTCGGATTTGGGTGGGCTGGCCCATCGCTGGAACCCCAATCGCGAAGACCCTGAGTTCGACGGGGTCGCGCCGTTGGTGAACGCGGCCAAACCCGCGGGTCAGTGGCAAACGCTGGAGGCGGAGTTCCGCGCACCTCGGTACGACGACGCCGGCTCAAAAATTGAGAACGCGCTGCTGCTGTCCGTGACGATCAACGGCGTGCAGGTGCAATACAATACCGTCGCCACGGGTTTTACCCGCGGCTCCTTATATAACTGGGAAGAGCCCAGTGGCCCGATAATGATTCGAGGCGATCGCGGGCCCATCGCCATCCGAAACTTTGAGCTGTACCGTGCGGATTTCGGGGAAGTTAACGTACCCGAAGTCAGCGGCACGAGCACCAATCGCGACGAGCTGGTGGACTTTGTCGTTCAGGGGCAAGAGCTCTACCGCAGTTTGGGGTGTGTATCTTGTCACTCGGTTGCAAAAGGCGATTCCTCTGTACGTCTTGGGCCCAATCTCTATGGCCTCTTTACCCGCAATCCCAGAGATCGCGAAATCGTCGTAAGCGAATCAGGCGATCGTTTCGTGATTGAGGCAGATCGCAGTTATTTGCACCGGAGCATTCGTTCGGCCAGTGCTGAGCTGCCCATCCGCGAAGTGGGTGAAAACAAAGGGCAGCCATACTCGGCGAATATGCCCTCCTATGGGAAGGATATGATCTCAGACAATCAGATCGATGCCATAGGTGCGTACTTACAAACCTTGAACGACTTGCCGAATCAGGGACCGGTTACGCTGTTGGTCCAAGAGGGTGGCCCGGAACAGTACGACCCGCTACTGGATGGGATGCAGTTTTTGGTCACCGACCGGGTGCGCCTGCAGCGGGGTTCCATGAAAGGCTTGTCGGGTCGCACGATCCATGTGGGACAAGTTAATGGGATCAACTACAGTTTCGATCCGCGGGTGCTGGGAATTGCTCGGGTGTGGCAGGGCGGATTCCTCAATATGGAGGGTGAGCTGAGTGGCCGAGGTGGCGGCGGCTTGCGTACGGGCTTTGAGTCCCGGGAAATCGATCTGGGCGCCGAGCAGACCTTGTTTGTGCCTCTGAATGGCCAGGGTGAAGTGATCGATTTTTCCTTTAAGGAAGCCAAACTGAACGACTTTGACCGGATCGAGCAGTCCCTCTATAGCGACATTGATCATCTGGACCAGTTAGCGGCGGTGGATGCACAGTTTCTCGGCTACGAGCACGACAGTCGTGACCCCGAAGCAGCGCCCATCTTCCGTTATCGGGTCGGTGGCAACCAGCTGGCGGTACAAACGCAGCTTCAGTCTGACGGTCAAGTGCAGATTCATGTCCAGGGACAGTTGCAAGGCCCGCAAGAGTTTCGGGTGAATCAGCTGGTTCTTACGGGGGCGGACGTCTCCCAAGGTGCTATCGAGCAGGGTGTATGGACCATTCCAGCGGGTGTTTCCCATGCTACGCTCAGGGCTCGTATGAGTGTGGTGTCAGACCCTTGGCGGCCTGAGCCGAACAACTTCGAGCACGAGCGGCAGCCGCTTAAAGTTGTACCGGGGCAAGCCGATTTGCCCGCTGGCTATCGCATCGAGGATTATTTCCCGCCCAAAGACAACTATGGTCGCGAGCAGCTGTTTGAAGCTCTGGGTCTAGATGTAGCGCCCGACGGAACCCTGGTAGTGGCGACCCGTACGGCTGGAATCTGGCGTTTGGTGGATGACGAGTGGCATCTGTTCGCCGATGGGCTCTTCGACAGTCTGGGCGTGATCGTTGAGGATGAGAAGGGCCTAACGATGGTGGTGAGCCAAAAGGCGGAGCTGACCCGCATCAGCGACACCAATGGCGATGGGCGTGCTGATCGGTTCGATACTCTGTTCGATGCGCACAGCTTTCACGGTAACTATCACACCTACATGCACGGGCCGGCCCGTGACGATGAGGGCAACTACTACGTAGTGCTTAACCTGGCTCACGCCGACCAAGCGGTGTACAAAGCCGGTGGTCAGTACATGGGCAGCCATGGTGGTTTGCTGGGATGGGCTGTTCAAGTTACCCCAGATGGCGAATTCAAGCTGTGGGCCAATGGCTTGCGCAGTGCTGCGGGCCTTGCCAAAGCACCGGATGGGCGCCTTTGGGTGGCTGACAACCAAGGCGAATTCGTCAGTACGTCGAAATTATACGTGCTGGAAGAAGGTAAGTTTTACGGAAATCCAACGGGCTTAGTGGACCTGCCGGGCATGGGCCCCGACTCGCCTGAAATTGCCTGGGAGCGGGTCGCTGATACCCGGGAGCGCGAGGTGGCTTTACTGCCACAAAATCGACTCTCAAACTCTCCCGGTCACCCGATCTGGGACACTACGGAAGGGCGTTTTAGCCCGTTCGAGGGGCAAATATTTATTGGCGATCAAACCCATTCGAACTTGCTGCGTCTGGATACCGAAAAGGTCAACGGCGGCGAGCAGGGGGTTATTATTCCGTTCGTCCAGGGGTTAGCATCCGGAGCTATCCGCCCGATCTTTTTACCCGATGGCAGTTTATTGGTGGGCCAAACCGGGCGCGGTTGGCAATCCAGAGGTGGTCACGTGGCCAGCTTGCAGCGCATCTATTGGGATGGGGAAACCCTGGAGCCCACCATCGAAACGGTGAGGGTCACCGCGGAGGGGTTCGATGTTCATCTGACGCACCCGGTGTCGGCTGACCTCGATAGCGATGCATTGGCCGATCGATTCGCGTTGGAATCCTGGACCTATCGGGATGCCGCTGACTATGGCTCCCCGGAGCTGGGCCGACGCACGGAAGATGTGCGTGCTCTGAGCTTGTCGGCGGACCGTAAAGTGGTTTCGCTCAAGCTTGCCACCACGGAAATCCCCGAGGTGCACCCAGAGCAAGTCGGGCGTTTGTATCAGATTACGTTGACCGCAGGTGACGATCTGTTTACTCAACAGGCGCCGGAGACATTGAGCGCCTACTACACCCTGTATCAGTTCACGTCCCCCTAAAGTCAGCCGGTGCGGTAGCGTTTGATCGCTCCCGCACCGGCTAATTTTTGTCGTTTTCCTTTCCGTTTTATTCCCTTCGTAAAGCATCGGCCGCGTTGAGGCGAGGTGGCCATCAGAGCATCGACCAAACAGCGCATGTTGCGCACGCCTGGGCGTTTACGCGCTGGATTTTGGAGCGTGTCTCTGATTAGATGCCTGCATTCAATCAGCGGTAACCAATAGCTATGGCAACACACCAGGGCGAGCCCCATCGCGCATTACCAGCACTCACTAGTGCGGGTATTCTTACTATTGATCTTTCGGCGATTCAGGCCAACTGGCGAAGCATCAAGGCCCGCTTAGCCGCACACGTGAGTGCTGGCGCAGTCATCAAAGCCGACGCCTACGGATTAGGCGCCGCACACGTGGGCCCGGCCCTTTATCGAGCTGGCTGTCGGGAATTTTTCGTCGCGTCCTTAGTTGAAGCCCGCGAGGCACGTTCCTATCTGCCGAACGATGCCCGCATTATCGTGTTAGGTGGGGCGCAATCGGGGGAGGAGGGCGAGTTCATCGAGCGGGATCTAACTCCCGTGCTGTTCAGCTTGCCGGCGCTCGACCGGTGGCGGCAAGCTTGTAGGGCCGCCGGTGGACCACATCCGTCGGCACTAAAAATTGATACTGGCATGCACCGGCTCGGGCTTACTCCCGCCGAGGTCGACCAGTTGCTACTGGAGCCTGCTTATTTGCAGGAATGCGGCATCGGCCTGGTGATGAGTCACCTGGCCTGTGCTGACGAGCCGGAACACCCTCTCAACCAAGAACAGCTGCACCGATTTGAAGCGACGGCGGATCGTTTGCGTGTGCACCTTCCGGATGTCAGGTTGAGCCTGGCCAATTCCTCGGGTGTCTTTCTCGGACCCCAATGGCACTTTGATTTGGTGCGTACCGGGGCGTTCTTGTACGGTTTCCACCCGCAGCCATTGCTGGCTGATACGCTGCCGACGGATCTTGTGCAACCGGTATTGCAACTGGACCTGCCAGTGCGGCAAGTGCGCGAAGTGAGCCATGGGGGCACGGTGGGTTATGGCGCCGACGCCCGGATCGAGCCAAAAACCCGTTTGGCGGTGGTGGCGGGGGGCTATGCGGACGGTCTTAATCGATTGCTGGGCCGTCAAGCGGTGGGCATCGTGGGAGAGCATTCCACTCGCGTTATTGGGCGGATCTCGATGGATCTGACGATATTTGATATTTCCGAGTTGCCCGCGCATGAAGCGCCCGCTTGGATCCAGGTTTTAAATCGTGAGTTGACAGTCAATCATCTGACGCAGAGCTCCGGCGCTCTGGGTTACGAAGTGCTTACTAGCTTGGGCAGGCGCTACCAGAGGCGTTATCTCGGGGGCGAGAGTGGATAAAGCGCTTCTTAACGACCCAGCACTGGTATCTTTACTCGCACTGTTGGCCGATGGCAAATTCCATTCGGGCCAAGAGTTGGGTGAGCGTTTGGGCGTGAGCCGCACCGCCATATGGAAACAGGTGCAGAAGCTTATTCAGCTGGAGCTACCGTTAACGTCGACTCGCGGCCAAGGGTACCGCCTGGAAGGCGGTCTGGAGTTGCTGAATAAAGAAATAATTCTGACAAGCCTGAATCCAGCGGTCAAAGATGTGCTGACCGAGCTCGAATTATTATTTTTGACCGACTCCACTAACGCCCACGCGTTGGCCAAGGCCGGGCAGGGGCAGTGCGGTTATGTGTGTCTGGCGGAGCAACAAAGTGCCGGGCGCGGCCGGCGTGGCCGCCACTGGGTTAGCCCGTTCGGGAAGAACATCTACTTGTCCATAAGCTGGTGTTTTGAATCCGGCGCTGGGGCGCTGGAAGGGTTGAGTTTGGCGGTTGCCGTTGCGCTGCGTCGCGTACTGAGTGCCGCCGGCCTGACTGGTTTAGCGTTGAAATGGCCCAATGACGTGCTCTGTCATAACCGCAAGATAGCCGGAATCCTGCTGGAAATGACCGGCGATCCCGCCGGAGCCTGCCAAGTGGTCGTCGGCGTAGGGCTCAATGTGGATATGCCAGAGGGGGCCGCTGCGGGCATTGATCAGCCTTGGACCGATGTGCAAAGCAATCTTCGTCACGCGGGGATGCCGCCGGCGTCACGCAACGCGCTTACCTCCGCGCTTATCTCTGAGCTGTTGCTCGTATTGCGTAATTTTGAGCTGCAAGGTTTTGCGGCTTATCGACAAGAGTGGCTGGCGCACGACGCACTGGTGGGGCGTGAGGTGGAATTGCGGGCAGCGGATCGCGTGGTCCGGGGGCGAATGACCGGCGTAGGCCCGACCGGCGCTCTTTGTCTGGACGTGCAAGGCCGTCAGCAGCTTTTCTACGGGGGCGAAGTCAGTTTGAGAGCTGCATCTTGAGAGCTGCGTCATGATTTTAGAAATCGATATGGGCAACAGCCGGATAAAATGGCGATGCCGGGGCGAATCCGGTAATCTAGCGCGCGGCGTAGTCTCCGATAGCTATCAACATTTAGCCGCCGAGTGGACTGCTCTGCCAATCCGCCGTGTGTGGGTCGCCAGCGTTCGGGGCGAGGCGCACAACGAAGCCTTTAGGCAGTGGTGTCGAACGAACCTGCAGCTGGAGGCCGAATTTGCCCGTAGTGCGCGCCACGCCGCCGGTGTTACCAACAGCTACGCCAACCCTGGTTTGATGGGCGTGGACCGCTGGTTGGCAATGTTGGCGGCGTTTGCCCACACGGGTGACTCCTGCGTGGTAGTCCAGGCCGGCAGCGCTCTTACAGCCGACCTCCTAAGCGCATCGGGTGAGCATTTGGGAGGATACATTGGCCCCGGGCTAACCATGATGCAGCGAGCACTTGCTAACGGTACGGCCCTGGTTGGTTCAGAGGGTGGAGTCTGGGACCGGTTATCGGTGACGCCCGGAACCGATACCGCGGGCGCGGTCAAAGGGGCCTTGGGGGCTATGGCGCTAGGGCTGGTGACGACCGCTCGCACGCAACTCGGCACGACCAACGCTAGCCTGTTGGTCACTGGGGGCGACGGTCCGGCTTTGGCGGCCCACCTGCCGAATGCCCGTTTGATGCCCGAGCTGGTGCTGGACGGTTTGGCGCTGGCGTTAAGCGACCAATAATATCCCTGGTTCTAGCTGTTATTTCGTCTCCGAGAGTAATGAATGCGCGCAATCTGTTTGGCCTTGGTGGTCATCAACATTCTCGCTCTGAGTGTCCAGCTATTTATTGGGGCGCCGGATTCGGCAGGCGAGGTCCGAAGGTCCGCTCCCGTTAACGGTGAGCACAGCCTGGTCATGCTTTCTGAGCGGCCGCCTGCGCGCACCGCTTCAGCTCCACGGCGAACGGGGGCGGGACAGAGTCCGGCCTCTGGACGGGCACCTGAGCAGCGGCAAAAAGGCGCACTATGTGAACTGGTGGGCCCCTTTGATGACACTGAGCGTGCCGAGCACCTGGTGCAGAGGCTGCAAGCGCTCGACATATCGGCGCGTAGAGAAGAGATCGATGTGCCCGCGGGCCCCCGATACTGGGTCCACCTGGAACCTGAGTTGTCACAAAATGCCGCCTTGCGGCGTTTGCATGAGCTGCAAGCCAAAAATATCGACAGTTACATTATTCCGCGCGGCGAGCTCGCCTTGGGTATTTCGCTGGGCATGTTCAGCCGGCCGGAACTGGCTAAGCAGCGTCAGGAGGATTTGCGGGCGCTGGACTACGACGCCAAGATACTGGAAATCGCCCGAACCCAGCGCGAACTGTGGGTTTCCCTGCCGTCGGCACAGGCCGCACAGGTGGCTGACAGCTTCTGGCAGGAACTCTTGAGCGACCAGCCAAAACTCGAGAAACGACAAAATTTCTGTCCAGGTGTTGCTTCCGCGCTGAGTTTTCACTAGAATCCCGCCTCCACGTTTAGCCGTGGTGGTGGAATGCTGGCGTAGCTCAGTTGGTAGAGCAGCTGACTTGTAATCAGCCGGTCGGGGGTTCGACTCCTCTCGCCAGCTCCATTATAAACGCACTCTTATCCGTAACTCAGTGAATTTACTGAGTTTTCGGTTGACAGCCGAGGGTGCGAGCCGGACAATGCCGGCTGTTTTCGCAGGGGTTCCCGAGTGGCTAAAGGGATCAGACTGTAAATCTGACGCGCGAGCTTCGGTGGTTCGAATCCACCCCCCTGCACCATTTTATAGAAGAAGCACGAGCGCAGTTTCGCAGTGCTTAGGCGTGTGGTTGCGCGGGTATAGTTCAACGGTAGAACCTCAGCCTTCCAAGCTGATGGTGCGGGTTCGATTCCCGCTACCCGCTCCATCATTATGCGCGGTTTTAAGCTCATGTAGCTCAGTTGGTAGAGCACACCCTTGGTAAGGGTGAGGTCAGCAGTTCAAGTCTGCTCATGAGCTCCATATTAGCTGCGAAAGCTTCGGCTTTCGCAGCTGTGTTTTGTCTGAATGTTTGGTCTGTCTGACGGTTGGTGGCAGGTCTTGTTGAAAACCGAGCAGCTTGGCTTTAGTGGCGACGCTAGAGTGGTTATAGCTGGCTTGCATCCGAGGAGGCGCTCGCAATGGCGAAGGAAAAATTTGAACGCAACAAGCCCCACGTCAACGTGGGCACCATCGGTCACGTTGACCACGGTAAAACCACCCTGACCGCGGCCCTGACCCGTGTTTGTCACGAAGTGTGGGGCGGCGGTTCCTCCGTTGCCTACGACGGTATCGACAATGCGCCCGAAGAGCGCGAGCGCGGCATCACCATTGCCACCTCTCACGTTGAGTACGACTCGCCCGAGCGTCACTACGCGCACGTAGACTGCCCCGGTCACGCCGACTATGTGAAAAACATGATCACCGGTGCGGCCCAGATGGACGGCGCAATTCTGGTGTGCGGTGCCACTGATGGCCCCATGCCGCAGACCCGTGAGCACATCCTGCTGTCCCGTCAGGTAGGCGTACCCTACATCGTGGTGTTCCTGAACAAGGCCGACCTGCTGGCCGAAGACTGTGGCGGCGTAGGCACCGACGAATACAACGAAATGCTGGAGCTGGTGGAAATGGAGCTGCGCGAGCTGCTCGACGCCTACGAGTTCCCGGGTGACGACACCCCGATCATCGCCGGTTCTGCCCTGATGGCCCTGAATGGCGAAGATGACAACGAGCTGGGCACCAGCGCTGTTAAGAAGCTGGTTGAGACTCTGGACTCCTACATTCCTGAGCCCGAGCGCGCCATTGATCAGCCGTTCCTGATGCCAGTGGAAGACGTGTTCTCCATCTCCGGTCGCGGTACTGTGGTGACCGGTCGTGTTGAGCGCGGCATCGTTAAAGTGGGTGAAGAGCTGGAAATTGTCGGCCTGAAAGACACCACCAAGACCGTATGTACCGGTGTGGAAATGTTCCGCAAGCTGCTCGACGAAGGCCGTGCGGGTGAGAACGTTGGTGTTCTTCTGCGTGGTACCAAGCGTGACGAAGTTGAGCGTGGCCAGGTTCTGGTTAAGCCCGGCTCTGTTAAGCCGCACGTTAAGTTCGAGGCGGAAGTGTACATTCTGTCCAAAGACGAAGGTGGTCGTCACACTCCGTTCTTTAAGGGCTATCGTCCGCAGTTCTACTTCCGTACCACTGACGTTACCGGCGCCTGTGAGCTGCCCGATGGCGTTGAGATGGTAATGCCGGGCGATAACGTTCAAATGAACGTTACCCTGATTCACCCGGTAGCGATGGAAGAAGGTCTGCGCTTCGCGGTACGCGAAGGTGGCCGTACCGTCGGTGCTGGCGTGGTTGCCAAAATTATCGAGTGATCCGGCTGAGCGCCTGGTGTCCAGGCGCTCACTGAAGTTTTAGGCCAGTAGTTCAATTGGTAGAGCGTCGGTCTCCAAAACCGAAAGTTGGGGGTTCGAGTCCCTCCTGGCCTGCCATTATTAAAAAGTAACGTGAAGGTTTCTGCAGCGATGAGCACAAAAAGCGAAGCACAAGAGTACCGCTTGGACCCCATTAAGTGGTTGTTGGCGATCGTGCTTGTTGTTGCCGGCGTTGTAGCAAATTCCCACTACTCCGCTGAGCCGCTGTTGTATCGTGTTCTGGCACTGGTAGTGCTTGCCGGTGTCGTTGGGTTAATAGTCGTCAATACAGCGAAAGGTGCCAGTATTTGGCGGTTGTTGCGCGAATCGCTAGTGGAAGTGCGCAAGGTCGTGTGGCCCACACGCACCGAAACCAATCAGACCACGTTGATCGTTATCGTGGTAGTGATCGTAATGGCCATCATTCTCTGGATGCTGGATGCGCTGTTTGGTTGGATCGCATCCTTGATTATAGGGTAGGTGAGAGATGGCTAAACGTTGGTATGTAATTCACGCCTATTCCGGTTACGAAAAAAGAGTTGCCGCCGCGCTGCGCGAGCGAATCGAGCTGCATGGTATGCAGGATAGCTTTGGCGAGATTCTTGTGCCCACCGAAGAGGTGGTTGAGATGCGCGCCGGTCAGAAGCGGAAAAGCGAGCGTAAGTTCTTCCCTGGCTATGTCCTGGTGCAGATGGAGCTTAATGACGCTTCTTGGCATTTGGTGAAAGATACTCCCCGGGTTATGGGTTTTATCGGTGGTAAAGCGGACCGGCCGGCACCGATTACCGAGAAAGAAGCAGAAGCTATTTTGCAGCGGGTTGACGACTCCATCGAGAAGCCGAAGCCCAAGACCATATTCGAACCCGGTGAAATGGTGCGAGTCATTGATGGGCCTTTCAACGACTTCAACGGGGTTGTCGAAGAGGTCAATTACGAAAAGAGCCGGCTGCGCGTGGCGGTCCTTATTTTTGGTCGTTCGACTCCAGTAGAGCTGGAGTTTGGACAGGTCGAGAAGACTTGATTGTTGGATAGGGCGGCCGGCTAAAAGGCCGCTCTGTAAAAAGTTTGTACCTTTCTTTGCATAGGGCAGAGAAAGGTTTTCGCGTCTCTGGTCATTGCGTTTAATCGCGCCGTTCATTAGCGCGTTTAAACGGCTCAAACAGATCAGAGAGGGGAGCCGGAGACGGGAGGTTGAGCCACAACCGCCCCGAGGCGCTAACACCCATTGGGGAGCATATCTTATGGCTAAGAAAGTAACCGCCTATATCAAGCTGCAAGTAGCGGCCGGTAAGGCTAATCCCAGTCCTCCGGTTGGCCCTGCGTTGGGTCAGCACGGTGTGAACATCATGGAATTCTGTAAGGCGTTTAACGCTCAGACGCAGAGCCTGGAGCCGGGTGCGCCCGTTCCGGTCGTCATCAGCGTATACAGCGACCGCAGCTTTACCTTCACCATGAAAACCCCGCCTGCCGCCTTTTTGTTAAAAAAGGCTGCGAGCGTCAACAAGGGCAGTGCAAAACCCAATACTGAGAAAGTGGGCAAGGTAACCCGCGCTCAGCTGGAAGAAATCGCCACTGCGAAAATGCCGGATCTGACGGCCGCTGATATGGATGCCGCTGTGCGCACCATCGCCGGTTCAGCCCGTGCCATGGGTCTAGATGTGGAGGGTGTGTAACATGGCTAAATTGACTAAGCGCCAGCGTGCGATTCAGGAAAAGGTTGACCGCACCAAGCAATACGGCATTGAAGAAGCGGTTGCGTTGCTGAAAGAGCTGTCTTCAGTAAAGTTTCCTGAAACCTTTGATGTCTCGATCAATCTTGGTATCGATCCACGCAAATCCGATCAGGTTGTACGTGGTGCCACCACGCTGCCACACGGTACCGGTAAAGAAGTCCGCATCGCGGTGTTTGCCCAAGGTGCCAACGCTGAAGCGGCGACTGCTGCCGGCGCTGACTTGGTGGGTATGGAAGACCTGGCCGAGCAAGTGAAGGCCGGCAACATGGACTTTGATGTGGTGATTGCCAGCCCAGACGCGATGCGTGTGGTGGGTCAGCTGGGTCAAATCCTGGGGCCGCGCGGCCTTATGCCCAACCCGAAAACCGGAACAGTCACGCCGGATGTAGCCACCGCCGTTCAGAATGCCAAAGCGGGCCAGGTTCGCTACCGTGCAGAGAAGGGCGGTATCATCCACGGCGGCATCGGCAAAATCTCCTTTGAGGCCCAGGCGGTTAAAGAGAACCTGGAAGCCTTGATTAACGACTTGAAAAGAGCCAGACCCAGCAGCGCCAAGGGTGTGTACCTGAAAAAGGTTTCCTTGAGCACCACTATGGGGCCTGGTCTCGTCATCGATCAATCCAGTCTGGCTATCTAAAACGGCCGGATTGGTAACCGACTTTGGGGTCTGCGCGCGAGCGCAGGCCGTCAAAGACCGTAGGTGGGCTCTCTGGGAGGCGCAAGCTGAACAGGTTTACAGCCCTTAATCCAGCGCCGGTCGTTTTCGAGGCGGCGCCAAACCTACGCAGACGGTGTGACCCGCTTCAGTCAGTTGGTTGACCAATTGGCTGAAGAGTATCACCGATTAATAGGGCCTCAGCTCCATCGAGGCCGGAAGTTAACGACAGGTTCGCCTGTCAAACCCAGGAGAAATCCCGTGGCATTAGGACTTGAAGGCAAAAAAGCGATTGTCGCTGAAGTCCAGAAAGCTGCTGAGAGCGCTCTTTCTGCGGTTGTCGCCGATTCCCGTGGCGTCACCGTTTCAAAGATGGCCGCTCTGCGCAAAGAGGCGCGTGAGAACGGCGTGTGGATGAAAGTTGTCCGTAACACGCTGGCCCGTCGCGCCCTTGAAGGTACGCCCTACGAGTGTCTGGCCGAAAGTTTTGTTGGCCCGACCATGATCGCGTTCTCAACCGAACATCCCGGTGCAGGTGCTCGCATTCTGTCCGAGTTTGCCAAAGAGAACGATCAGCTTGAGCTGAAAGTAGCGGCGTTTGAAGGTGAGTTGGTCAATATCGGTGTGTTGGCGAGCCTGCCGACCTACGATGAGGCTATTGCCAAACTCATGAGCGTGATGAAAGAAGCAGCTGCTGGAAAACTGGTCCGCACTTTGGCGGCCGTTGGCGGAGCGAAAGAACAGGAAGCGGCCTGATCCAGGCTGTCGCTTGATTTGAACAACTGAGCCCAAAGGCTCTCTCTAACTTTAGGAATTAAGACATGTCCCTGAGCAAAGAAGATATTATCGATGCTATTGCCGAAATGTCAGTGAAAGACGTTGTTGAACTGGTTTCTGCAATGGAAGAAAAGTTTGGCGTGAGTGCAGCGGCTGCTGTAGTCGCTGGTCCGGCTGGCGGTGACGCTGGCGGTGCCGCTGAGGAGAAAACCGACTTTGACGTAGTGTTGACTTCTTTCGGCGAAAAGAAAGTGAACGTGATCAAGGCGGTTCGCGAAATCACTGGTCTGGGCTTGAAAGAAGCCAAAGACCTGGTCGAAAGCGCACCCAAGGCGATCAAAGAAGGTGTTTCGAAAGAAGACGCCGATGCGGCTAAAGCTAAGCTGGAAGAAGCGGGCGCAACTGCAGAGCTGAAATAATTTCGGCTGCTGCATGAGCGAGTCCAATGGTACTAAGTTGGACGCGGGGCTGGTGGGCAATAGTTCGCCAGCCTTTTGCCGTTTCCGATCGACGGTAACGATCGGACAGATGACGCCATAGGCGTCACGACTAGACTATCACGCGATGATGTCGGATAGCAGAGGGTCTCATGGCATAGCCGGAAGCACCAGTTGTTTTTGGTTAACGCTGGACCCGTGAACAAGCTGGGGAATATAGATGGCCTACTCATACACTGAGAAAAAACGTATCCGTAAGGATTTTGGCAAGCTGCCACACGTCATGGATGTTCCATACCTATTGGCGATTCAGTTGGACTCGTACAGAAAGTTCACCCAAATGGATATACCGCCAGCGGAGCGGGGCGAAACAGGCTTGCACGCCGCTTTCCGTTCGATATTCCCAATTGTGAGCTACTCTGGCAGCGCGGCGCTTGAGTACGTCAGCTACGGACTGGGTAAGCCAGTATTTGACGTAAAAGAATGTATGTTGCGCGGGGTCACCTACGCAGCGCCTTTGCGTGCCAAGGTTCGCCTGATTATTTACGATCGGGAATCCTCAAACAAGGCAATCAAAGATATTAAAGAGCAGGAAGTCTACATGGGCGAAATTCCGCTCATGACGGACAATGGCACCTTTGTGATCAATGGTACCGAGCGGGTGATTGTTTCCCAGCTGCACCGCTCCCCGGGGGTCTTCTTCGATCACGACAAGGGCAAGACTCATTCATCTGGAAAGCTGCTCTATTCCGCACGAATTATTCCCTACCGTGGCTCCTGGCTCGATTTCGAATTCGATCCCAAAGACCTGGTGTTCGTCCGGATCGACCGTCGCCGTAAGTTGCCTGCGACGATTTTGATGCGCGCCCTCGGATATAGCTCGCAAGAAATGCTCGAGATGTTCTTCGAGAACAGTGTCTTTGAGATCGGCAAAGATGGCGAGATTATTTTCCAGTTGGTGCCTTCGCGGCTGCGCGGTGACGTAGCGACTTTTGACATCAAAGACAAAAAAGGCAAGGTTCTCATCGAAGAGGGTCGGCGGATTACCGCTCGACACATTCGTCAGCTGGAAAAGGCCGGCATTGACCAGATGGAGGTACCAATGGAGTACCTGCTGGGCCGTGCGTTAGCCAAAGACGTGGTGGATGAGAAAACCGGTGAGCTTCTCCTTGAATGTAACACTGAAATCACTTTGGAAGTGCTCGAGACACTGACCAAAGCCGGCATCACCCGAATCGAGACGCTCTACACCAACGAACTGGATTGTGGGCCGTTTATTTCCGACACACTGCGCGCAGATCCGACCCGGACTCAATTGGAAGCGTTGGTTGAGATCTACCGCATGATGCGTCCGGGCGAGCCGCCTACGAAAGAGTCAGCGGAAGGTCTGTTTCAGAACCTGTTCTTCAGCCCCGAGCGCTACGATTTGTCCAATGTTGGGCGAATGAAGTTCAACCGTCGCCTGGGTCGCGAGGACGAGACTGGCGAAAGCACCCTGTCTAAAGAAGACATTGTGGATGTATTGAAGACCTTGGTCTCCATCCGCAACGGTATCGGTGTAACCGATGATATCGATCATCTGGGTAACCGCCGGGTTCGTTCCGTGGGCGAGATGGCTGAGAACCAATTCCGGGTAGGTCTGGTGCGTGTCGAGCGTGCGGTAAAAGAGCGCCTGTCGATGGCAGAGAGCGAAGGCTTGATGCCCCAAGATCTCATTAACGCCAAGCCGGTGGCGGCGGCGGTAAAGGAGTTCTTTGGTTCCTCGCAGCTGTCCCAGTTTATGGACCAGAACAACCCCTTGTCTGAAGTGACTCACAAGCGTCGTGTTTCCGCCCTTGGGCCGGGTGGTTTGACCCGTGAGCGAGCTGGTTTTGAAGTGCGCGACGTACACCCGACGCACTACGGCCGGGTTTGTCCGATTGAGACGCCTGAAGGGCCAAACATCGGCCTGATCAACTCCTTGGCGACCTATGCGCGCACCAACAGCTACGGCTTTTTGGAAACGCCATACCGCAAGGTTGTTGATGGCAAGGTGATGGACGAAATCGAGTTCCTCTCGGCGATCAACGAATCCGAGTACGTCATTGCCCAGGCCTCAGCCCTGGTGGATAAAGACGGCAAACTGTGCGAGGAATTGGTCTCCGTTCGTCACCAAAACGAGTTCAGCCTGAAGGGGCCGGAAGATGTTCAGCTGATGGACGTGTCCGCCCGACAGGTCGTGTCGGTGGCAGCGGCGTTGATCCCGTTCCTGGAGCACGACGACGCGAACCGGGCACTGATGGGTTCTAACATGCAGCGCCAGGCTGTTCCGACCTTGCGTGCGGAAAAGCCCCTCGTGGGTACCGGTATGGAGCGCAACGTCGCTTCTGACTCCGGCGTGTGCGTGGTCGCAGAGCACGGGGGCGTCGTGGACAGTGTCGACGCTGGCAAGATCGTGGTTAAGGTGAATGATGATGAAGTTGCCGCTGGCGAGGCCGGTGTCGACATCTATAACCTGATCAAGTACACCCGCTCCAACCAAAACACCTGCATCAACCAGCGGCCGATCGTTAACGTCGGTGATGTTATCGCTCGCGGCGACATTTTGGCCGATGGTCCCTCCGTGGACATGGGTGAGTTGGCGCTGGGTCAGAACATGCGCATCGCCTTTATGCCGTGGAATGGTTACAACTTTGAAGACTCCATCCTGATCTCCGAGCGGGTCGTTCAGGAAGATCGCTTCACCAGCATCCATATCCAGGAGCTGACCTGTATCGCTCGGGATACCAAGCTCGGCAGTGAAGAGATCAGTGCGGATATTCCCAATGTGGGCGAAAGCGCTCTGAGCAAGCTGGACGAGTCCGGTATTGTTTATATAGGCGCCGAAGTCAATGGCGGCGACATTCTGGTGGGTAAAGTCACGCCGAAAGGCGAAACTCAGCTGACGCCAGAAGAAAAACTGCTGCGTGCTATCTTCGGTGAAAAGGCCTCTGACGTTAAAGACACCTCCCTGCGAGTACCGTCGGGTACTAAGGGCACGGTCATCGACGTACAGGTGTTCACCCGGGACGGTCTGGAAAAGGACCAGCGCAGTAAAGAAATTGAAAAAATGCAGCTGGACGAAGTGCGCAAAGACCTCAACGAGGAGTACCGCATCGTTGAGCGCACTACCTTCGACCGTTTACGCGCCAGCCTGGCAGGCCAGGTCGTTGCCTCCGGCAAGGGCGTCAAAAAAGGTGACAAGCTGACGAAAGAGCAGCTGGAAGCCATGGATAACGAGCAGCTGTTCAAGCTGCGCATGGCCGACGATGCGTTGAACGAACAGCTGGATCGCTCGGAGGAGCAATTGGCAGAGCGCCGCCGTATTCTGGACGAGCGCTTTGAAGACAAAAAGAGCAAGCTCTCCAGCGGTGACGACTTGGCACCGGGCGTTCTGAAGATCGTTAAGGTCTACCTGGCCATCAAACGCCGCATCCAGCCCGGTGACAAAATGGCCGGACGCCACGGTAACAAAGGTGTGATCTCAGTGATCATGCCCGTCGAAGATATGCCCTACGACGAGCGCGGTGAGCCGGTGGATATCGTACTGAACCCGCTGGGCGTACCGTCGCGTATGAACGTAGGTCAGGTGTTGGAAACTCACCTGGGCTTGGCGTCTAAGGGCCTCGGAGCCAAGATCGATGCCATGCTCCGGGAGCAGCGTGCCGTGAGCGAGCTGCGTAAGTTTCTGGACGAGATTTACAACAAAACCGGTGACGTGGCGGACAAAGAGGATCTGGACTCCTTCAGCGATCAGGAAGTTGTTGATCTGGCCAAAAACCTCGTCGATGGCGTGCCCATGGCCTCGCCCGTATTTGACGGCGCCGAGGAGCATGAGATTAAAGCGCTGCTGCGTTTGGCAGATATGCCCGAGTCCGGCCAGATGACTCTGTACGATGGCCGCAGCGGGAATCAGTTTCAGCGTCCCGTGACCGTCGGTTACATGTACATGCTCAAGCTCAACCACCTGGTGGATGACAAGATGCATGCCCGTTCAACTGGCTCCTACAGCTTGGTTACTCAGCAGCCTCTGGGCGGTAAGGCTCAGTTTGGTGGTCAGCGTTTCGGGGAAATGGAGGTCTGGGCACTGGAGGCATACGGCGCAGCTTACACCCTGCAGGAAATGCTCACTGTCAAGTCAGACGACGTGGCGGGCCGTACCAAGATGTACAAAAACATCGTCGATGGCGACCATCGCATGGAGCCGGGCATGCCGGAATCCTTCAACGTATTGGTGAAAGAGATTCGCTCGCTCGGCATCAACATGGAGCTGGAACTCGACGACGACTAGCCCCGCAGCGGTCTAACAACGGTGCGGGGCCCGACGGCCCCGCTGTGCGAATCACCGCACTGAAGCCTACTGGAGCTTACTGGAGAAAACGCCTTGAAAGACTTACTCAACTTGCTCAAGTCCCAGGGACAAGTCGAAGAATTTGATGCCATTCGTATTAGCTTGGCATCACCGGAAATGATTCGCTCCTGGTCGTTCGGGGAAGTAAAGAAGCCCGAAACCATTAACTATCGCACCTTTAAGCCCGAGCGCGAGGGCTTGTTCTGCGCCAAAATCTTTGGCCCGGTAAAAGACTACGAGTGTCTGTGCGGAAAATACAAGCGCATGAAGCACCGCGGCATTATTTGTGAAAAATGCGGCGTGGAAGTGACTCTTGCCAAAGTTCGCCGCGAGCGCATGGCTCACATTGAGCTGGCGAGCCCGGTGGCGCACATCTGGTTTTTGAAATCTCTGCCCAGCCGCATCGGTTTGTTGCTGGATATGACGCTGCGCGACATCGAGCGCGTGCTGTATTTCGAATCCTACGTGGTGACCGATCCAGGCATGACGACTCTGGAGCGGGGCCAGCTGCTGTCTGATGAGCAGTACTTCGAGGCGATGGAAGAGTTTGGTGACGAGTTCGAGGCTCTGATGGGTGCCGAGGCCATTAAGGCCTTGATGGGCGACATCAACCTGGAAGAGGAAGTGCAGTTTCTGCGCGAAGAAATCCCGAACACCAACAGCGAAACCAAAGTTAAAAAGTTTTCCAAGCGGCTCAAGCTGCTGGAAGCGTTCCTGTATTCGGGCAATAAGCCCGAGTGGATGGTCATGGAAGTGCTGCCAGTTCTGCCGCCGGATCTGCGCCCTCTGGTGCCCCTGGACGGTGGCCGCTTTGCCACATCGGATCTGAACGACCTGTATCGCCGGGTTATCAACCGTAACAACCGTCTGAAGCGCCTGCTGGACCTTAATGCGCCGGACATCATCGTGCGTAACGAAAAGCGCATGCTGCAAGAGTCCGTGGACGCGCTGCTGGATAACGGCCGACGCGGCCGGGCCATCACAGGCTCCAACAAGCGCCCGCTGAAATCACTGGCGGACATGATTAAAGGTAAACAGGGTCGCTTTCGCCAAAACTTGCTGGGTAAGCGTGTGGACTACTCCGGTCGCTCTGTGATCGTAGTGGGCCCGACCCTGAAGCTACACCAGTGCGGTTTGCCCAAGAAAATGGCCCTGGAGCTGTTCAAGCCGTTTATTTTCAGCAAGCTGGAATTGCGCGGATTGGCCACTACCATCAAAGCCGCCAAGAAAATGGTCGAGCGCGAAGAGTCCGTGGTCTGGGATATCCTGGATGAAGTTATCCGCGAGCACCCGGTACTGCTGAACCGTGCGCCGACGTTGCACCGTCTCGGTATTCAGGCGTTTGAGCCAGTGCTGATCGAAGGTAAAGCGATCCAGCTGCACCCGCTGGTGTGTGCTGCCTATAACGCTGACTTTGACGGCGACCAGATGGCTGTGCACGTGCCGCTGACGATTGAGGCCCAGCTCGAGTCCCGGGCGCTGATGATGTCCACCAACAACATCCTCTCGCCCGCCTCTGGTGAGCCCATTATCGTGCCTTCACAGGACGTAGTCCTCGGCCTTTACTGGATGACGCGCGAGCGCATCAACGCTGACGGCGAGGGGATGATCTTTGCTGACGAGGCCGAAGTCTCACGCGCCTACTATGGCGGTAAGATTGACCTGCAGGCCAAAATTAAAGTGCGCCTGACGGAAACGCTGATCGGGCCTGAAGGAGAAAAGCAGCAGTCGACCTCGCTGGTGGACACCACTGTCGGCCGTGTACTGCTGTGGGAAATTGCCCCTGAGGGTATTCCCTTTGAGATGGTGAACAAGCCTATGGTGAAAAAGGCCATCTCCGCGGTCATCAACCATTGCTACCGCGTAGTGGGCCTCAAAGCCACGGTTATTTTTGCGGACCAGCTCATGTATATGGGCTATGACTTCTCCACCAAGTCTGGCGCGTCGATCGGCGTGAACGATTTCACCATCCCGGAAGAAAAAGCGGGCATTATTGAGCGCGCCGAAAAAGAGGTGAAGGAAATCGAAACCCAGTTTGCTTCCGGTCTGGTCACCCAGGGCGAAAAGTACAACAAGGTGGTCGATATCTGGTCCCGAGCCAACGACCTGGTGGCGAAGTCCATGATGGACGGCATCAGTAAAGAGACCGTCGTCAATAAGGACGGAGAAGAGGAAGTACAGGACTCGTTCAACTCGGTCTTTATGTACGCGGACTCTGGCGCACGGGGTTCCCCCGCGCAGATTCGTCAGCTGGCGGGAATGCGTGGCCTGATGGCCCGTCCCGATGGCTCGATCATCGAAACGCCGATTATCGCCAACTTCCGTGAGGGTTTGAGCGTACTTCAGTACTTTATCTCTACCCACGGTGCTCGTAAGGGTCTGGCCGATACCGCACTGAAAACCGCCAACTCAGGTTACCTGACACGCCGGTTGGTTGACGTATCTCAGGACCTGGTGGTTACCACCGTAGACTGTGGTACCGACGAAGGGTTGTTGATGTCGCCGGTCATTGAAGGTGGTGACGTCATTGAAACGCTGGGGGATCGCATCTTGGGCCGTGTTGTGGCGCGTGATGTGGTGCGACCAGAGAGCGATGAGATTCTCGTGCCCGCGGGTACCATGATCGATGAAGCCTGGGTAGAGCGCATTGAGGCCATGGGGATCGACGAGGTGTGTGCTCGCTCGCCGGTGACCTGTTCGTCCAGAAACGGCGTCTGCTCCATGTGTTACGGCCGTGATCTGGCCCGCGGTCACAGGGTGAACCAAGGTGAAGCTGTGGGTGTTATCGCGGCTCAGTCCATTGGTGAGCCGGGTACTCAGTTGACCATGCGTACGTTCCACATCGGTGGTGCTGCGTCACGGGCTTCGGCGGCTGATCGGGTCCAGGTTAAGAAAGAAGGTAAGGTTCGCCTGATTAACGTCAAGGTGGTGAACAATGCCGATGGTCACTTGGTGGCGGTTTCTCGCTCCGGGGAATTGGCGATTGCCGATTTCAGCGGCAGTGAGCGCGAACGCTATAAGATTCCCTACGGCGCCGTCATTATGGTGAAAGAAGGGGATACTGTTGAAGGTGGCCAAATCATCGCGAAATGGGATCCGCACACTCACCCGATTATCAGTGAGGTGGCAGGTAAGGTTCGCTTCGCCGGTATGGAAGACGGGCTGTCGATTCGTCGTCAAACCGATGAATTGACCGGCTTGAGCTCCATCGAAGTGCTGGACCCGGCCGAACGGCCTTCGGCGGGTAAGGACTTGCGTCCCGCTGTAACGCTTGTGGACGAGGAAGGGAATGAGCTGTACCAGGCGAATTCCAACTTGCCGGCGCACTACTTCCTGCCCGCGAAGTCCATTGTCAGCATTTCGGACAATCAGGACATTCAAGTGGGCGACGTAATCGCAAGAATTCCACAGGAAGGCTCGAAAACGCGCGACATTACCGGTGGTCTGCCGCGGGTTGCGGACCTGTTCGAAGCGCGTAAGCCGAAAGAGCCGGCCATTTTGGCGGAAATTTCCGGTACCGTGAGCTTTGGTCGGGAAACCAAAGGCAAGCGTCGGTTGATCATTACACCGATCGACGGCAAGCCGCGCGAGGATGGTTCTACCCATTACGAAGTGTTGATCCCGAAGCATCGCCAGCTGAACGTGTTCGAAGGTGAGCAAGTGGAGCAGGGCGAGATGATTTCCGATGGGCCGAGTAATCCCCACGATATTCTGCGCCTGCAGGGTATCGAGGCGCTGGCCGCGTACATCATCAACGAGATTCAAGACGTCTATCGTCTGCAGGGCGTGAAGATCAACGATAAACACATCGAGACGATCGTGCGGCAGATGTTGCGTAAGGTGGAGATCACCACCATGGGTGATTCCAGCTTCGTCAAAGGCGAGCAGGTCGAGTACAGCCAGGTGCTTGAGGAAAACGAACGACTCCGTGCGGAAGGCAAGCAGCCCGCGCAATTCGAGCGTCAGCTGTTGGGCATCACCAAGGCGTCCTTGGCCACCGAGTCCTTTATTTCGGCGGCCTCTTTCCAGGAGACCACACGGGTGCTGACCGAAGCAGCCGTTACAGGGAAAAAGGACGTGCTGGCGGGTCTGAAGGAAAACGTTGTGGTGGGGCGTTTGATTCCTGCCGGTACGGGCTTGGCGTATCACGCCGAGCGCAAGCGTCGCAGGGAGCAGGTGGCCGCTCAGGATGGTGGTGTGAGCGCCGAAGATGTCGAGGCAGCTCTGACCGAGGCGTTGAAATCCAACGGCAGCTAAGGTGCTTGCACCCTTGACGTGACAGGGTGGCGTAATTACAATGCGCCACCCACTTTTGCCGAAGTGAGGGGTTGGGTGTTTCTCGCCCCTTTAATCTGGCCTTCCCGGGAAGGCGTACTATATTTTTGGAGTTTATTTTCATGGCAACGATCAACCAGTTGGTTCGTAAGCCGAGAAAACGTAAGGTTCAACAGAGCGATGTGCCTGCTCTGCAAGGCAACCCGCAAAAGCGCGGTGTCTGTACCCGCGTTTATACCACTACCCCGAAAAAGCCCAACTCGGCGCTGCGTAAGGTTTGTCGTGTGCGTTTGACCAACGGGTTTGAGGTGTCGTCGTACATCGGTGGTGAAGGGCATAACTTGCAGGAGCACAGTGTCGTTTTGATTCGCGGTGGTCGTGTTAAGGACTTGCCAGGTGTGCGTTATCACACCGTGCGCGGTGCGCTGGATACCTCTGGTGTCAGTAACCGTAAGCAAGGCCGTTCGAAATACGGTGCCAAGCGTCCTAAGTAAGCACAGGCTTGCGGTAGGACATACGTTTTCGGAGTTAAACTGGCCCCGGCCAGCGAGAACCGAGTAAGGCCAAGCAAGACTCCATCATCGAAAGGGGTTTAGTCTTGGGTCATTCCTGAAGAGGGCTAGTAACATGCCAAGAAGAAGAGTTGTCGCCAAACGCGAGGTTTTGCCGGATCCAAAGTACGGCAACGTAACCCTGGCGAAATTTATGAACCACGTTATGGTCAGCGGTAAGAAGTCTGTAGCCGAAGGAATTGTCTATGGAGCGCTGGAAGAAGTTAAAACGAAACTGAATCGCGATCCTATCGAGGTTTTTGACGAGGCGCTGGACAATATCGCGCCCCTGGTCGAGGTTAAGTCCCGTCGCGTAGGCGGTGCAACCTACCAGGTTCCAGTTGAAGTGCGCCCATCTCGCCGGGTGGCTCTGGCGATGCGCTGGTTGGTGGACGCCTCCCGTAATCGCGGCGAGAAATCCATGCCGCGCCGTCTGGCGGGTGAGCTGATCGACGCATCACAGGGTAAGGGGAATGCTGTGCGCAAGCGTGAAGACGTCCACCGCATGGCCGAAGCCAACAAGGCTTTCTCGCACTTCCGCTTCTAAAGGTTGTGACGTGGTAAGAGGCAGCGCGGACGCTGCCTCTTTACTTTTTTAACGAATTTGCACTAATTGGGGATACAGTCGTGGCACGTAAAACTCCTATCGCACGCTACCGAAATATCGGTATCGCGGCGCACGTCGACGCAGGCAAAACCACTACTACAGAGCGCATACTCTTCTATACGGGCCTGTCGCATAAGTTGGGCGAGACCCACGATGGGTCCGCGACCACCGACTGGATGGAGCAAGAGCAAGAGCGTGGTATCACTATCACCTCGGCGGCTGTGACCTCCTTCTGGCTGGGTATGCAAAAGCAGTTTGACGAGCACCGGATCAACATCATTGATACTCCGGGTCACGTTGACTTCACTATTGAGGTTGAGCGTTCGTTGCGAGTGCTCGATGGCGCGGTTGTGGTTCTGTGTGCATCTTCCGGCGTCCAGCCGCAAACCGAGACCGTTTGGCGTCAAGCCAACAAATACGAAGTTCCGCGCATGGTGTTCATCAACAAGATGGACCGCACGGGCGCCAATTACCTGCGCGTAGTGGAGCAGTTAAAGACTCGTTTGGGCGCGACTGCGGTGCCCATCCAGATGACAATCGGCAGCGAAGACGAGTTTAAAGGCGTTGTAGATCTGGTGCTTATGAAGGCCATCTACTGGAACGAAGCGGACATGGGTACCACCTTTGAGTACGGTGACATCCCAGCCGACATCCAGGACACCTGTAATGAGCTTCGTGAGCAGCTGATTGAAGCGGCCGCCGAAGGCAGCGAAGAGCTGATGGAAAAGTACCTCGAAGGTGGCGAGCTGACCGTCGAGGAGATCAAAGAAGGTCTGCGTGCGCGCACCGTGGCCAACGAAATTGTTCCGGTGTTGGGCGGATCGGCCTTTAAGAACAAAGGTGTACAGGCCGTTCTGGATGCGGTGGTTGAATATCTGCCGGCGCCCAACCAGGTGCGGGCCATTGAAGGTGTTCTCGACGATAAAGAGGGAACCGTCGCCACTCGTGAAGCGAGCGATGACGCACCTTTCTCTGCCCTGGCATTTAAAATTGCTACGGACCCGTTTGTGGGAACGCTGACTTTCTTCCGGGTTTACTCCGGTAAGCTGAATTCCGGCGACACCGTTTACAACCCGGTTAAAGGAAAAAGAGAGCGGGTTGGTCGTATGGTGCAGATGCACGCCAATGATCGTGAAGAGATTAAAGAGGTTCTGTCCGGGGATATCGCTGCGGCGGTAGGTCTGAAAGACGTGAGCACCGGTGACACGCTGTGTGATGTTAACAACGTCATCACCCTGGAGCGCATGGAATTCCCCGAGCCGGTAATCTCCGTAGCCGTAGAGCCGAAAACGAAAGCTGACCAAGAAAAAATGGGTGTCGCGTTGGGCAAGCTTGCCCAGGAAGACCCCTCGTTCCAGGTGAAGACTGACGAAGAAACCGGCCAGACCATCATCTCTGGTATGGGTGAGTTGCACTTGGATATTCTCGTTGAGCGTATGCGCCGAGAGTTCAAGGTCGACGCCAATATCGGTAAGCCACAAGTCGCCTACCGTGAGCGCATTAAGAATACCTGCGAAATCGAAGGTAAGTTTGTGCGTCAATCCGGTGGTCGCGGTCAGTACGGTCACGTTTGGATTCGCTTTGCTCCGGGTGAGGACGAGAATTCCGACGGCCTGGAATTCGTCAACGAAATCGTTGGCGGCGCTGTACCAAAAGAGTATATTCCAGCGGTACAAAAAGGTATTGCCGAGCAAATGCAAAATGGTGTTCTGGCGGGTTATCCGCTGCTGGGACTGAAGGCCACTTTGTACGATGGTTCGTTCCACGATGTTGACTCTAACGAGATGGCCTTTAAAATTGCCGCGTCCATGGCAACCAAGAAATTGGCGCAAGAGGGCGGGGCAGTACTGCTTGAGCCGATGATGAAGGTGGAAGTGGTCACTCCCGAGGAAAACATGGGTGATGTGGTGGGTGACCTTAACCGTCGCCGCGGTATCATTCACGGGATGGAAGACAGTGTCGGTATGGGTAAAATCGTGAACGCTGAAGTGCCGTTGGCCGAAATGTTCGGTTACGCCACTGATTTGCGCTCCGCTACCCAGGGCCGTGCAACTTACACCATGGAGTTCCTGCATTACGCAGAGGCGCCACGCAACGTCGCCGACGAAGTGATTGCCAAGACCCAAGTGGCCAAAGACTAACTGTTTGATTTGCTAATTTAGAGGATTAAGAAAGTGGCTAAAGAGAAGTTTGAGCGGAACAAGCCCCACGTCAACGTGGGCACCATCGGTCACGTTGACCACGGTAAAACCACCCTGACCGCGGCCCTGACCCGTGTTTGTCACGAAGTGTGGGGCGGCGGTTCCTCCGTTGCCTACGACGGTATCGACAATGCGCCCGAAGAGCGCGAGCGCGGCATCACCATTGCCACCTCTCACGTTGAGTACGACTCGCCCGAGCGTCACTACGCGCACGTAGACTGCCCCGGTCACGCCGACTATGTGAAAAACATGATCACCGGTGCGGCCCAGATGGACGGCGCAATTCTGGTGTGCGGTGCCACTGATGGCCCCATGCCGCAGACCCGTGAGCACATCCTGCTGTCCCGTCAGGTAGGCGTACCCTACATCGTGGTGTTCCTGAACAAGGCCGACCTGCTGGCCGAAGACTGTGGCGGCGTAGGCACCGACGAATACAACGAAATGCTGGAGCTGGTGGAAATGGAGCTGCGCGAGCTGCTCGACGCCTACGAGTTCCCGGGTGACGACACCCCGATCATCGCCGGTTCTGCCCTGATGGCCCTGAATGGCGAAGATGACAACGAGCTGGGCACCAGCGCTGTTAAGAAGCTGGTTGAGACTCTGGACTCCTACATTCCTGAGCCCGAGCGCGCCATTGATCAGCCGTTCCTGATGCCAGTGGAAGACGTGTTCTCCATCTCCGGTCGCGGTACTGTGGTGACCGGTCGTGTTGAGCGCGGCATCGTTAAAGTGGGTGAAGAGCTGGAAATTGTCGGCCTGAAAGACACCACCAAGACCGTATGTACCGGTGTGGAAATGTTCCGCAAGCTGCTCGACGAAGGCCGTGCGGGTGAGAACGTTGGTGTTCTTCTGCGTGGTACCAAGCGTGACGAAGTTGAGCGTGGCCAGGTTCTGGTTAAGCCCGGCTCTGTTAAGCCGCACGTTAAGTTCGAGGCGGAAGTGTACATTCTGTCCAAAGACGAAGGTGGTCGTCACACTCCGTTCTTTAAGGGCTATCGTCCGCAGTTCTACTTCCGTACCACTGACGTTACCGGCGCCTGTGAGCTGCCCGATGGCGTTGAGATGGTAATGCCGGGCGATAACGTTCAAATGAACGTTACCCTGATTCACCCGGTAGCGATGGAAGAAGGTCTGCGCTTCGCGGTACGCGAAGGTGGCCGTACCGTCGGTGCTGGCGTGGTTGCCAAAATTATCGAATAAGTTTGGCAAAGCCGAAAAGGGTCCCGTTTTAGGGGCCCTTTTTTTGTATGTCCATAGTTTGTGCAGTAGTTTTACCGTTTTTCTGGGCTGACAAGTGAATATTTGCCTTTGTTATGGAAATTTCCTTGACAGGCACTCAGTCCACCATTAGAATTGCGCCTCCATTTTGCAGGGGACCAGCGGGCTCAGCTCCGGTCACAGCCGAATTGGATTGTTCTTTAAGTATTTTATTGGAGTTTGGTCCACATGCAGAGTCAACGCATTCGCATTCGCCTGAAGGCCTTTGATCATAAGCTCATTGATGCCTCGACCCAGGAGATTGTTGAGACAGCAAAGCGCACAGGTGCTCAGGTGCGGGGACCAATTCCTCTGCCGACACGCAAAGAGCGCTTTACTGTACTGATTTCGCCGCACGTTAATAAAGATGCCCGTGATCAGTACGAAATTCGTACACACAAGCGTTTGCTGGATATTATTGAGCCTACTGAAAAAACTGTCGATGCCCTGATGAAGCTGGATTTGGCTGCGGGCGTAGAGGTCCAAATTAGTCTCGGCTAGTAAATGTTAACGCCCGGTCGCAACAAAGCGGCTGGGTTGTGTAACGCTCTGAAATGGGCGGCCATAGCGGGTAAAAGCCCCGTACACTGAGAGGTTAGCAACATGACGATTGGTATTGTCGGCCGCAAGAGCGGTATGACTCGTATATTTACCGATGATGGTGTTTCCATTCCTGTTTCTGTGATTGAGGTTGTCCCCAATCGCGTCACCCAGGTCAAGAATGTAGAAACCGATGGTTACTCTGCTGTGCAGGTTACCGTAGGGTCTCGTCGTGCCTCCCGCGTCAGTAGTCCCCTTGCCGGCCATTTCGCTAAAGCTAACGCTGAAGCTGGTCGTGGTTTGTGGGAGCTGCGCAACGATAGTCAAGAAAATTTTGAAGTTGGTAGCGAGATCACTGTTGACACTTTCGAAGTGGGGCAGAAGATCGACGTGACTGGCTCTTCCAAAGGTAAAGGTTTTGCCGGTGTCGTAAAGCGTTGGAATTTTGCAATGCAAGACGCCACTCACGGTAACTCACTTTCCCATCGGGCGCCTGGTTCTATTGGTCAGTGCCAAACTCCGGGTCGCGTCTTCAAGGGCAAAAAGATGGCGGGTCACATGGGTTCCGAGCGGGTCACCGTTCAGAATCTGGAAGTGGTCCGGGTCGACGCTGAACGCAATTTGCTGCTGGTAAAGGGTGCCATACCTGGTGCACCCGGTAGTGACGTCATCGTGCGTCCAGCAGTTAAAGCGCGCAGCAACGGTTAATGTCCGAGGAGAAGCGACGATGGAATTAAATATTGTGACTCCCGGTGGTGCTAAAGGTACGGTAAGCGTATCTGAAGTGGCTTTCGGTAAAGAGTTTAATCAAGATTTGGTGCATCAGGCGGTGATGGCGTACATGGCCGGCGCGCGCCAGGGCACTAAAGCACAAAAAACCCGCTCGGAAGTATCCGGTGGTGGTAAGAAGCCGTGGCGTCAAAAAGGTACTGGCCGTGCTCGTGCCGGAACCATTCGCAGCCCGATTTGGCGTGCTGGTGGTGTTACTTTTGCGGCCAAGCCTCGTGATTTCGAACAAAAGCTGAATAAGAAGATGTACCGCGCGGCGTTGCGTTGCATTCTTTCCGAGCTGAACCGCCAGGAGCGTCTGGTGGTGGTGGAAGGTTTTGAGCTGGAAGAGCCGAAAACCAAGGCGCTGATCCAAAAGCTGGCTCAGTTCGACCTGTCTGAGGCGCTGATTGTGACCGAGGATGTGAGCGAGAACCTGTATCTGGCCTCCCGCAACTTGCACAAAGTGGCAGTGCGCGACGTTCAAGGTGTCGACCCAGTGTCCCTGGTCGGATTCGACAAGGTCGTGATGACTGTTCCGGCCCTGAAAAAGTTCGAGGAGATCCTGGCATGAACCGTGAGCGCATTTATAAAGTATTGCTAGGTCCGGTTGTATCGGAAAAGGCATCGTTGGCGGCGGATGCCGGCAATCAGGTGGTTTTCAAGGTGCTGCCGAGTGCCACCAAGCTGGAAATTAAAAATGCTGTGCAAGCGTTGTTCGACGTTAAGGTTGAGCAGGTGCGAGTGCTTAACGTTAAAGGTAAGACACGGCGCACACGCTTTGGTATTGGCCGGCGCAGCGACTGGAAAAAAGCATACGTTCGTCTAGCGCAGGGTCAGGACATCGACTTTGCGGCAGCTGAGTAAGAGGATTGTTGCAATGACTATTGTAAAACGTAAACCAACCTCGCCCGGCCGTCGCTTTGTAATAAGTGTCATTAGTCCGGACCTGCACAAAGGGGCGCCCTACGCGCCGCTGTTGGAAAAGAAATCAAAAAGCGGTGGCCGTAATAACAATGGCCGTATCACCAGTCGTCATATCGGTGGTGGCCATAAGCAGCACTACCGGAAGATTGATTTCCGTCGTAACAAAGACGGTATTCCGGCAACTGTTGAACGGATTGAGTATGATCCGAACCGCACCGCCAATATTGCGTTGGTGTGCTATGCCGACGGTGAGCGTCGTTACATTATCGCTCCCAAAGGTTTGAAGGCAGGCGACCAGATTCAATCCGGTGAAGCAGCGCCGATCAAAGCGGGCAACACTTTGCCGCTGCGTAACGTGCCGCTGGGTAGCACCGTGCATTGCATCGAGCTCAAGCCTGGCAAGGGTGCTCAGATGGCCCGCTCTGCCGGTGCATCCGCGAGCCTGGTGGCTCGAGATGGCGGTTACGCCACTTTGCGCCTTCGCAGCGGTGAGACCCGCAAAGTTCTAGCCGAGTGCCGGGCGACATTGGGCGAAGTTTCCAATGGTGAGCACAGCTTGCGCTCGCTGGGTAAGGCTGGCGCTAGCCGCTGGCGTGGGGTTCGTCCAACAGTTCGTGGTGTCGCCATGAACCCGGTGGATCACCCGCACGGTGGTGGTGAGGGGCGCAGTTCTAGCGGTCGTCACCCAGTAACTCCTTGGGGTGTGCCCACTAAGGGTTACAAGACGCGCAAGAACAAGCGCACTACCAACATGATAGTTCGTGGTCGCACTAAGAAGTAAGCGACTATCTACCAGCTGAGTGAGGAAGCAACAGTGCCACGTTCACTGAAGAAAGGTCCCTTTATCGACCTTCACCTGATTAAGAAGGTCGAGGCAGCGATCGAAAATAAAGATCGTCGTCCAATCAAAACCTGGTCACGGCGTTCAATGATCATGCCGGAGATGGTGGGTTTGACGCTGGCAGTACATAACGGTCGTCAGCACGTGCCGGTTCTGGTTAACGAAGAGATGGTTGGACACAAACTGGGCGAGTTTGCAGCCACCCGCACGTATCGCGGTCACGTTGCAGATAAGAAAGCTAAGAAACGCTAAGCGCGTTAAAGTGCCTACGAGGTATTACGATGGAAGTAGCAGCAAGATTGAACGGTGCTCGCCTGTCGCCGCAAAAGGCGCGTTTGGTAGCCGATCAGATTCGCGGTAAGGGCGTGGAAGAGGCGCTTGATCTCTTGACGTTCAGCCCGAAAAAGGGCGCTGCACTGATTAAAAAAGTGCTTGAGTCTGCAATTGCCAACGCAGAGCATAACGAGGGCGCTGATGTTGACGAGTTGAAAGTGTCTACGATCTTTGTTGACGAAGGTTTGCGCATGAAGCGTATCAAACCGCGTGCAAAGGGTCGGGCTGATAGGATTATCAAGCGCACTTGTCATATCACCGTAAAAGTAGCCGACCAGTAAGAGAGCAGACGTTATGGGTCAGAAAGTACATCCGACAGGTATTCGTCTCGGTATCGTCAAAAAGCATACCTCGGTCTGGTATGCCGGTGATGACAATTACGCAGACAAATTAAACAACGATTTGAGCGTGCGCGCCTACATCATGAAGAAGTTGGCCAGCGCATCGGTTAGTCGCGTCGAAATCGAACGCCCTGCCAACACCGCTCGTATCACTATCCACACGGCGCGGCCGGGGATTGTGATTGGTAAGAAGGGTGAGGACGTCGACCGACTCCGCAACGAAGTGAGCAAGCAGATGGGTGTGCCCGTGCACATCAACATCGAAGAGATTCGCAAGCCGGATCTGGATGCTGCACTGGTTGCTCAGAACGTTGCTCAGCAATTGGAGCGCCGGGTAATGTTCCGTCGCGCCATGAAGCGCGCAGTTCAGAACACCATGCGCCAAGGGGCCGAAGGCATCAGAATTCAGGTGGGTGGCCGCCTGGGTGGTGCCGAGATTGCACGTAGTGAATGGTATCGTGAAGGACGTGTGCCGTTGCACACCCTACGGGCGGATATTGATTACGCCTCCGTCGAAGCGGTCACCACCTACGGCATCATCGGTGTAAAGGTTTGGATTTTCAAAGGCGAAGTCATCGGCGGCGACACTGACGCTGAAACCACGCCTAAGAAAACAGGCTCTAAAGCTAAGTAAGGGGTACGCAAGATGCTGCAACCTAAGCGTACGAAGTTTCGCAAGCAAATGAAGGGCCGCAACCGCGGTCTGGCCCAAAGGGGTTCCAAAGTTAGCTTTGGTGATTTTGGCTTGAAGGCTACTGGTCGGGGTCGACTCACAGCGCGCCAAATTGAAGCGGCTCGTCGTGCGATGACACGTCACATTAAGCGTGGCGGTAAAATCTGGATCCGTGTGTTCCCAGACAAACCGATTACCGAGAAGCCGCTGGAAGTTCGTCAGGGTAAAGGTAAGGGTAACGTTGAATACTGGGTAGCACAGATACGCCCTGGGAAGGTTCTGTATGAGATGGACGGTGTGAGCGAAGAGCTCGCTCGCGAAGCCTTCTCACTGGCCGCGGCTAAGCTGCCCATTACTACAACATTTGTAAAACGGTCGGTGATGTGATGAAAGCTTCAGAACTCCAGCGAAAAACCGTTGAAGAATTGAACAGCGAGCTGCTCGATCAAATGAAAGAGCAGTTTAAGCTTCGCATGCAAGCGGCTACTGGCCAGTTGGGTCAGACCCATTTGCTGCGTAAGAATCGCAGGGATATTGCTCGGATCAAGACGGTGCTCAAACAGAAGGCAGGTGATTAACGATGGCTCAGGCAGAAAAAGTAGCTCGTACTCTGACCGGTCGCGTGGTCAGTAACAAGATGGACAAGACTGTCACTGTGCTGATCGAGCGTCGCGTAAAGCACAAGCTGTACGGCAAGTACGTAAGTAAGTCATCTAAGTTAAAAGCGCATGACGAAGGTAACGAGTGTCAGATAGGCGATTTGGTAACCATCGCTGAGTCTCGGCCTCTGTCCAAAACAAAGTCATGGGCGTTGGTGAAAATTGAAGAGCGCGCGACTGTAATCTAAGTGATTCAGGCGACTATTAGTTTCGGAGACGGACGATGATTCAAACAGAAAGTTACCTGGATGTCGCTGATAACAGCGGTGCGCGCCAGGTCATGTGCATCAAGGTTCTTGGCGGTTCTCATCGTCGCTATGCCGCCGTGGGCGACATCATTAAAGTAACGGTGAAAGACGCCATTCCCCGCGGTCGGGTGAAGAAGGGCCAGGTGATGAACGCCGTCGTGGTGCGCACGAAAAAAGGCGTGCGCCGACAGGACGGGTCGCTGATTAAGTTCGATGATAACGCAGCCGTGCTGCTGAACAATCAGGACGCTCCTATTGGTACCCGTATTTTCGGGCCAGTGACGCGCGAACTGCGTGGCGAAAAGTTCATGAAAATCATTTCTTTGGCGCCAGAAGTACTTTAAACACGCTGGTGTGGAGATTCGAGGGCAGACAGATGCGTAAGATTAAACGTGATGACGAAGTGATTGTTATCGCCGGTCGGGACAAGGGCAAGCGTGGGAAAGTGACCCGTGTAATGACCGATGGTCGCCTTATCGTCTCCGGCGTGAATATGATCAAAAAACACCAAAAACCGAATCCGCAAATGGGTGTGCCGGGCGGAATCATTGAGAAAGAGGCCGCGATTCAGGCTTCCAATGTCGCCATTTACAATCCGGTGACAAAAAAGGCGGATCGTGTCGGTTTTAAGCTTGAAGGCGATAAGAAAATTCGCATCTTCAAATCCAATGGCGAAGCCGTAGGGGCGTAAGTAGACATGGCTAGGCTAAAAGAAAAGTATCGTAGCGAGCTGGTGCCCAAACTCAAAGAAGAACTGGGCCTGGCAAACGTGATGGAAGTCCCGAAGATCACCAAGATCACCATTAATATGGGTGTTGGTGAAGCTGTGGGCGACAAAAAGATTCTTGATCACGCCGTCAGTGATCTTGAAAAAATCAGTGGCCAAAAGCCCATCGTGACCAAGGCGCGCAAGTCAATTGCGGGCTTTAAAATCCGCGATGGCTGGCCCATTGGGTGCAAGGTGACCCTGCGGCAGGATCGTATGTACGAATTTCTTGACCGCTTGGTGTCCATTGCCATCCCGCGGACTCGGGACTTTCGGGGGATTAACCCGAAACAGTTTGACGGTCGTGGGAACTTCTCCATGGGCGTGACCGAGCAGATCATCTTTCCTGAGATTGATTACGATAAGGTAGATAAACTGCGCGGTTTGGACATTTGTATTACCACAAGTGCACGGAACGACGAAGAGGGACGCGCATTGTTGAAAGCGTTCAACTTCCCGTTCAAAGGGTAAGGGTAGCGTATGGCTAAGAAATCTATGGTGGCGCGTGAGTTAAAGCGTGCTCGTACTGTCGAGAAGTTCGCTGCCAAGCGCGCCGAGCTGAAAGCAATTATTGTCAACCCAAATTCGACTGATGAACAGGTTTGGGAAGCACAGATAAAGTTGCAGAAGATGCCTCGTGATGCGAGTCCCAGCCGCCAGCGCAATCGCTGCCGAATTACGGGTCGCCCGCACGGTGTCTATCGCAAGTTTGGCTTGTGCCGACATAAGTTGCGCGAAGCGGCCATGCGTGGGGACGTCCCCGGCCTGGTTAAATCCAGCTGGTAAGCCCACGGCATAATTTAGGAGCAGAATTCGATGAGCATGCAAGATCCATTGGCCGATATGTTGACCCGCATCCGCAACGCGCAGCAAGTGGGTAAGCCGAGTGTCTCAATGCCGGCGTCCAAGTTGAAGGCCAACGTTGCCCAAGTACTGCTGGACGAGGGCTATATCAACGGCTTTTCGGTCAGCGACGACGTTAAGGCAACGTTGACGATTGAATTGAAGTATTTTGAAGGCAAGCCAGTGATCGCGGAATTGCACCGTGTTAGCCGCCCTGGTTTGCGGAGTTACGCGGGGAAGGGTGCTCTGCCTACTGTTCGCAGTGGTTTGGGTGTAGCGATTATCTCCACCAGTAACGGTGTGATGACGGATCGAGCTGCACGCGCTGCGGGCGTGGGCGGCGAAGTCCTCTGCACAGTTTTTTAATGGGAACCAGTCATGTCACGAGTTGCAAACAGTCCGGTTGAAGTACCCGCTGCAGTTAATGTCACCCTCAACGGGCAAGACATTACCGTTAAAGGCAGCAACGGTACATTGGCTCTCGCGGTGCACGAATTGGTAGAGGTCACTCAGAAAGATAACGTGTTGACCTTTGCTGCACGCAACGGGGCCAAGCAGTCTCGATCATTGGCAGGCACAATGCGTGCACTAGTCGATGGCATGGTGACAGGTGTTAGCCAAGGCTTTGAGAAAAAGCTGCAATTGGTTGGTGTCGGTTATCGTGTACGGGTCGAGGGTAAAACTGTAAACCTGTCTCTGGGTTTTTCTGAGCCTGTAAACTACACCCTGCCAGAGGGTGTAAAGGCCGAATCTCCGAGCCAGACCGAAATCGTACTTAAGAGCGCTGACAAACAGCTGCTCGGTCAAGTAGCGTCGGAGATCCGCGCATTGCGCGAGCCAGAGCCGTACAAAGGCAAAGGCGTCCGGTACGCTGATGAAGAAGTACGTCGTAAAGAAGCCAAGAAGAAGTAGGGCCCAGGATATGAGCGATAAAAAGCAATCCCGTCTTCGCCGAGCGCGTCGTGCCCGAGCTAAGATTCGTGAGTTGGGCGTAAATCGCCTGGCAGTTCATCGTACTCCGCGTCATATATACGCGCAGATTATTGCTGAAGATGGTGCACGCGTCATCGCGAGTGCCTCTACGCTGGATAAAGAGCTGCGTTCCGGTAACACCGGTAATGCGGAAGCCGCGAAATTGGTTGGCGCCTTGATGGCCGAGCGTGCGAAAGCCGCTGGTGTGACGCGCGTAGCGTTTGACCGCAGCGGCTTCAAATACCATGGGCGAGTCAAGGCCTTGGCCGAAGCTGCGCGCGAAGCTGGACTGGAATTCTAAGGGTTGAAATATGGCATACGCTAGAAAAGACGAAGGTAATAACGAAGGCTTGCAAGAAAAGCTGGTGCAGGTCAATCGTGTTGCCAAGACTGTTAAGGGTGGCCGCATCTTCGCGTTCACGGCCCTTACGGTTGTCGGCGATGGCAACGGTAAAGTCGGTTTCGGTCGTGGTAAGGCCCGAGAAGTCCCAGTCGCGATCCAGAAGGCGATGGAAGCCGCACGCCGCGATATGATCACGGTTGAGCTGAACGGCGACACTTTGCAGTACCCGACGAAAGGTCGTCACGGGGCATCTAAAGTGTTTATGCAGCCTGCGAGTCAGGGTACGGGCGTAATTGCCGGCGGTGCCATGCGCTCAGTGCTCGAACTGGCCGGTGTTCAGAACGTTTTGGCCAAGTGTTACGGTTCGACCAACCCGGTGAACGTCGTACGCGCCACATTTAATGCGCTGAAAACCATGGTGTCGCCCGACTCTGTTGCCGCCAAGCGGGGCAAAAGTGTAGAAGATATTTTGAACTAACTGTCACAGCGACAGTTTTATAGCGGAATACGACCATGGCTAAGAAAATGATTAAAGTAACGCAAGTTCGCAGCACGATCGGTCGCTTGCAAAACCATAAGGCCTGCGTTGCCGGTTTGGGCTTGCGCCGTATTGGGCACACCGTCGAGGTGGAAGACACTCCATCTGTACGTGGCATGATTAACACAGTGAACTATCTGGTTAAGGTAGAGGGAGAGTAACATGCGTCTTAATACGCTAAGTCCCGCTCCCGGCAGCACGCACAGTAAAAAGCGTGTGGGTCGTGGTATTGGTAGTGGCTTTGGCAAAACGGCTGGCCGCGGCCATAAGGGTTTGAAGTCTCGCTCTGGCGGTACCGTAGCCCCGGGTTTTGAGGGCGGTCAGATGCCCCTGCAGAAGCGTTTGCCCAAGTTTGGCTTTAGCTCTCGTATCGGCCGGGTAACCGCTGAGGTACGCTTGTCTGAACTGAACAAGGTCGAAGGCGGAGTTGTGGACATTGAAACTCTGAAACAGGCGGGTGTGATCGGAGCCAATATTAAGCGGGCCAAGATCTTCGCGTCTGGAGAGGTCAAGCAAGCGGTAACTGTGACGGGTCTTACAGTTACCAAAGGCGCCAGAGCAGCTATCGAAGCAGCTGGCGGCAAAATTGTTGAGTAAGAGGTGCCAATGGCAACTCCTGGAACTATGCCGTTAGGAAGCAATAGAGGATTGGGCGAGCTTTGGGCTCGCCTTCGCTTTCTATTTCTGGCCATTGTCGTGTATCGGATCGGTACTCATATTCCTGTTCCCGGCCTAGACCCGGAGCGTATCGCGAACTTGTTTTCGCAGAACCAGGGCACCATTCTGGGGCTGTTTAACATGTTCTCCGGTGGTGCGCTGGAGCGGATGAGTATCCTTGCGCTGGGAATCATGCCGTATATTTCGGCGTCGATTATTATGCAGCTCCTTACGGCGGTGACACCGTCGCTGGAACAGCTTAAGAAAGAGGGTGATGCCGGGCGTCGTAAGATTAATCAGTACACGCGTTACGGTACGGTCGCGCTGGCATTCGTGCAGGCGTTGGCAATGTCGGTCAGTTTTTCCGGCTTTGCGTACAACCCTGGATTTACCTTTTTCTTTGTGGCCGTAACCACGCTGGTGACCGGGGCCGTATTCATGATGTGGCTCGGTGAGCAGATCACGGAAAAGGGCATCGGCAATGGTATCTCGTTGCTGATCTTCGCGGGGATCGTAGCAGGCTTGCCCAGTGCTATTGGCCAAGCGTTTGAAAGTGCCCGACAAGGTGATCTGCACATTTTGTTTTTGATGGTCATCGGGGTTGTGGCGCTGGCAGTGGTTTGGGGTATTGTGCGGATAGAGCGTGGTCAGCGACGCATTACCGTTAATTACGCCAAGCGTCAGCAGGGACGGACGGGTTACGCGCAACAAACCAGCCATCTGCCGCTGAAGATTAATATGTCCGGTGTAATTCCGGCCATTTTTGCCAGCAGTATTTTGCTGTTTCCGGCCTCCATCGCCCAGTGGGCCGGTGGTAGCGGAGACGGGGTTGTGAGTAACTTCCTGCAAGAGCTATCCCTGGCAATTGGTCCCGGACAACCGCTGCATATTATTTTGTTTGCGGGCTTGATTGCGTTTTTCTGCTTCTTCTATACGGCGTTGATGTTCAACCCTAAGGAAGTGGCGGAGAACTTGAAGAAATCCGGTGCTTACATCCCGGGGATTCGTCCTGGGGAGCAGTCGGCCAAATATATAGATAGTGTACTCACCCGTCTTACGGTAGTTGGGGCCGTCTATATGTCCGCGGTGTGCTTGATGCCTCAGTTCCTGGTAGTGGCGGCTAATGTGCCTTTCTATCTGGGTGGTACCTCGCTGCTGATCGTGGTGGTTGTGGTAATGGACTTTATGTCCCAGGTGCAATCACACCTGATGTCTCATCAGTACGAATCGTTGATGAAGAAGTCAAACTTAAAGGGTTTTGGCAGCGGCAACGCTCGTTAAATCCGGTGTTGGGGTAGGATCATGAAAGTTCGTGCATCTGTTAAAAAAATGTGCCGCAACTGCAAGATGGTTCGGCGCAACGGTGTACTGCGGGTTATTTGTCCTGCAGAGCCGCGTCACAAGCAGCGTCAAGGCTAAGGTCTTTTCGAGGCAACCCAAAGCCAGCTTATTAGCTGGCTTTGTGGTCACTGCAGAAATCCGGTCGGACGATGCAGTCAAAGGGGGCGCTGACTGTCGTTTGAGAAGAAATTCTCAGGCTATTGATTTTTGGTGATTTTACCGCTATCCTTGCGCGCCTTTTCTGGGTGTTGGGTGGTGTCTGATCATCGTCAGCGCTGCAAATTTTGTGTTACTGGAGTAATTTGAATGGCCCGTATTGCTGGTGTAAACATACCAGATCACAAACACGCCTTTATCTCACTGACCTATGTCTATGGGGTTGGGCGCACGACTGCACGCAAAATCTGCGCGGCAGCGGGTGTTCCGGAAGAGGCCAAGCTTGGCTCGCTCTCGGAAGAGCAGCTAGAAGCCATCCGTACCGAAGTCGGCAAGTACACCGTAGAAGGTGACTTGCGTCGTGTTGTGTCTATGAATATCAAGCGCTTGATGGACTTGGGTTGCTACCGTGGCCTGCGCCATCGTCGCAGCTTGCCGGTTAACGGCCAGCGCACCAAGACCAACGCCCGGACCCGTAAAGGGCCCCGCAAACCGATACGCAAGTAGCGCGCGCTGGTTGCCATTCATATACAGTAACTACAGGTTAGGAAGAAATTGCTATGGCGAAGCCAGGTAATAAGAGCAGCAAGAAGAAGGTCAGAAAGACAGTGGTGGATGGGATTGCCCACGTCCACGCGTCTTTCAATAACACCATCGTCACTATCACAGACCGGCAGGGTAACACCCTGAGTTGGGCGACATCCGGAGGCTCGGGCTTTCGCGGTTCGCGCAAAAGCACGCCTTTTGCCGCCCAGGTTGCTGCCGAGCGCGCCGGTGAGGCCGCTAAAGAGTACGGTTTGAAAAACCTCGACGTTGAAGTGAAAGGTCCGGGACCGGGTCGAGAGTCAGCAGTTAGGGCTCTGAACAATGCGGGTTACAAAATAACCACGATTGTTGACGTAACGCCGATTCCGCACAACGGCTGTCGTCCACCCAAGAAACGTCGAGTGTAAGGGGAATTAGATAATGGCACGGTATATTGGACCAACTTGTAAGCTGTCCCGACGGGAAGGCACCGACCTCTTTCTGAAAAGTGGTGCCCGGGCGCTTGACTCAAAATGTAAACTGGAGACCGCACCAGGACAGCACGGCCAACGTCGGGGAAGACTTTCCGAATACGGCGTGCAATTGCGGGAGAAGCAGAAGGTTCGCCGCACCTACGGCATCATGGAAAAGCAGTTTCACAGCTATTACAAACTCGCTGCGCGGCGCAAAGGCGCCACTGGTGAGAACTTGTTGAAGCTGCTGGAAGGCCGTCTGGACAACGTCGTTTATCGAATGGGGTTCGGATCCACGCGCGCAGAAGCACGTCAGATGGTGTCTCACAAAGCCATCAGCGTGAATGGTAAAACGGTAAACGTTGCTTCCTACCAAGTGAAGGAAGGCGATGTGATTAGCGTGCGTGAGAAAGCAAAAAATCAACTGCGCATTCAAAACGCTCTGACTCTCGCGGGACAGCGCGGCGAAGTCGAGTGGGTTAATGTGAACGCAGACAAAAAAGAAGGTGTTTTTACCCGTATTCCTGATCGCAGCGACTTGCCGGCTGACATTAACGAGAACCTCATTGTAGAGCTTTACTCTAAATAAGGGACTAACCGCTAACAGGTGTGGCTATGCAGACTGCAGTAAACGAATTTTTAACTCCACGTCATATCGACGTGACCGAGAACAGCCCCAATCACGCGCGTGTGGTGTTAGAACCACTCGAGCGTGGATTCGGGCATACCTTGGGCAACGCCTTACGCCGCATTATGCTGAGCTCTATGGCCGGCTGCGCGGTGACCGAAGTCGAAATCGATGGCGTTTTGCATGAGTACAGCGATATCGAGGGTGTGCGGGAAGATGTTATCGAAATCCTGCTGAACCTGAAGAATCTGGCCGTGGTAATGCATGGTAAAGACCAGGCGGTTCTGACACTGAGCAAGAAAGGGCCCGGTGCCGTAACCGCGGGCGATATTCAGCTCGATCACGATATCGAAATCAAAAACCCTGAGTTGGTTATTGCTAACATTACCGGCAAAACCGAAGTCAATATGCGCCTGACCGTTACTCGCGGACGTGGCTATCAGACGGCGGACAGCCGCAGTGACGACGAGGACGAGACTCGCTCCATCGGGCGCTTGCGTCTTGATGCGTCGTTCAGCCCGATTCGTCGTCTGGCGTACTCGGTAGAGAGCGCACGGGTCGGTCAGCGCACCGATCTGGATAAGCTGATTCTGGACCTCGAGACCAACGGTACCGTGGATCCGGAAGAGGCGATCCGCCGCGCCGCCACCATTCTGCAGCAGCAACTGGCTGTGTTTGTGGACTTGGAGGCCGATGCTCAGGCGGCGCCCGAGCAGAAGGAAGAGGCAATTGACCCAGTTCTGTTGCGTCCGGTGGACGATCTGGAGCTGACGGTTCGCTCTGCCAACTGTTTGAAAGCTGAGAATATTTACTACATTGGTGATTTGATCCAGCGCACTGAAGTGGAGCTGTTGAAAACACCAAACCTGGGTAAGAAGTCTCTTACCGAGATCAAGGACGTTCTGGCGTCCCGTGGATTGTCTCTCGGTATGCGTTTGGAGAACTGGCCTCCCGCCAGCTTGAAGAACGAAGACTGACTTAATAAATTGTGTGCCGGCTTAGGTCGGTGAATAACAAGATCGCTGTGAAGCGATCCTTTGTGAAGGACATAGCGTCATGCGTCATCGTCATAGTGGCCGTCAACTGAACCGTAACAGTTCTCATCGCAAAGCCATGTTTCGCAACATGACTGCGTCTCTGGTTGAGCATGAGCTGATCAAAACCACCTTACCTAAGGCCAAAGAGCTGCGTCGGGTTGCCGAACCGCTGATCACTCTGGCTAAGAATGACAGTGTAGCTAATCGTCGTCTGGCGTTTAGCCGTCTGCAGAGTAAAGAAGCAGTAGGCAAGCTGTTCAGCGACTTGGGCAAACGCTACGAAAACCGTCCTGGCGGCTACATTCGGATTATGAAATGTGGTTTGCGTGCCGGTGACAAAGCGCCAATGGCCTATGTTGAGCTGGTGGATCGGCCGGGGTCGGAGCAAGAAGCAGGCGACGAGGCCGCTGAGTAACGCTCCGAATTGCCGTGTGCTGACGCAGTGCGGTACCAGTGCGGTAAAAAGTTAAAAAAGCCGGGCTATTAGTAACAGCCCGGCTTTTTTTTACCTGGGTTTTACCCGGGTGCCATTGCCGTTATTCGCTTTTCAGCAGCGGTTTTAAGAATTGGCCAGTGTAGGAATGAGGTTGTTCTGCTATTTGTTCGGGGGTGCCCGTTGCAATGATTTGGCCTCCACCGCTGCCGCCCTCTGGGCCTAAGTCGATCAGCCAGTCGGCGGTTTTGATGACGTCGAGGTTGTGTTCAATGACCACAACGGTATTGCCGCGATCGCGCAGGCGGTGCAGTACCTCAAGTAGTTGTTCAATGTCGTAAAAATGCAAACCGGTGGTGGGTTCGTCCAGTATGTAGAGCGTCTGCCCTGTATCGCGTTTTGATAACTCACGGGCAAGTTTCACCCGCTGCGCTTCACCGCCCGATAACGTTGTCGCCGCCTGTCCCAAGCGAATATAAGACAGCCCCACCTCCATTAAGGTTTGCAGCTTGTTGGCCACGGCCGGAATCGCATCAAAGAAACCCCGGGCATCTTCGACGGTGAGCTCAAGTACTTCGTGGATGTTCTTGCCCTTGTACTGGACCTCAAGGGTTTCGCGATTGTAGCGTTTACCCCGGCACACATCGCAGGGTACAAACACATCGGGCAAAAAGTGCATCTCTACCTTGGTAACGCCATCGCCCTGACAGGCCTCGCAGCGGCCGCCCTTGACGTTAAAGCTGAACCGGCCGGGTTTGTAACCCCGCGAGCGCGCTTCCTGAGTGCCAGCAAACAGCTCTCGGATAGGCGTAAAAATACCTGTGTAGGTGGCGGGGTTTGAGCGGGGGGTGCGCCCGATGGGGCTTTGGTCGATATCCACACACTTGTCGAACAGCGACATCCCTTCCACATGATCGTAGGGCGCGGCTTTTAAGGTGGTGGCGCCGTTGAGCTCTGTGGCCGCCAGTGGGTATAGGGTGGCATTGATTAAAGTGGACTTGCCCGAGCCTGAGACGCCCGTGATGCAGGTCATCAAACCGACGGGCAGTTCGAGAGTAACATTCTGCAGGTTGTTGCCACGCGCGCCGGTTAGCCGCAGTATCTTTTCTGGGTCCACCGGCAATCGACGATCCGGCGTGGCAATCTCGCGGCGCCCGGTCAGGTACTGTCCGGTAATGGATTCCTCGGAGGCCATAATGGCCTCAATATCGCCTTGGGCGATGATCTCGCCCCCGTGTACCCCCGCCCCGGGGCCAATATCGATAATGTGATCGGCGCGGCGGATAGCGTCTTCGTCATGCTCTACCACAATGACTGTGTTGCCGATGTCCCGTAGGTGAATGAGAGTTCGCAGTAAGCGCTCATTATCTCTTTGATGCAGGCCAATTGAGGGTTCGTCGAGAATGTACATTACCCCGACCAGCCCGGCACCAATTTGGCTGGCCAGGCGAATGCGCTGGGCTTCTCCGCCCGATAAGCTGTCGGCGCTGCGGCTGAGGGTGAGGTAATTCAGCCCAACATCCACCAAAAAGCGGAACCGATCGCGTAGCTCTTTGAGTATTTTGTCGGCAATGTCGGCCTTGCCGCCGGTGAAGGTCAGTTGCTTGAAATACTCCGCTGACTCGCCCACTGGCATGTCTGTAATCTCGGGCAGTGTGCGCTCGTCCACAAATACGTGGCGTGCCTCCACCCGCAGCCGCGCGCCGCCACAGTCTGGGCATGGCTGAGTGGACATGTATTTGGCCAACTCTTCCCGCACCATGGACGATTCGGTGTCCCGGTAGCGGCGCTCCATGTTGGGTAAGACGCCTTCAAAGGTGTGGCGGCGCTGGGATAGATCGCCCCGTTCATTGATATAACTGAAATCCAGCTCTTCCTCCCCGGAGCCAAACAAAATCGCGCGGCGGTGCTCATCCGATAGTTGGTTCCAGGGGGTGTCCACATCAAAGCCGTAGTGGGCCGCAAGAGACGTGAGCATGTGGAAATAGTACACGTTGCGCTTATCCCAGCTGCGGATTGCGCCCTCCGCGAGAGACGCCTCTGGGAAGCGGACCACGAGCTGCTGATCAAAAAACTGTTTCATGCCCAAGCCATCACAGGAAGGGCAGGCGCCGGCGGGATTGTTGAAAGAGAACAGCCTGGGCTCCAGCTCACTCAGGCTATAGTCGCACACCGGGCAGGCATGCTTGGCGGAAAATACCTGGTCAGGCTGCTCGCCATCCATAAAGCTGATGCTGGCTAAACCGTCAGTGATGTTCAGCGCGGTTTCGAACGATTCCGACAGCCGCAGCTGGATATCGGGCCGAACCTTAAACCGGTCCACAACCACTTCAATGGTGTGCTTTTTCTTCTTGTCCAGGCTGGGTGCGTCGTCCAGGTCCACCAAGAGGCCGTCCACCCGTGCGCGGATAAAACCCTCGCGCTGCAATTGAGCGAACACGTGCAAATGCTCGCCCTTTCGGTCCCGTACCACCGGGGCTAGCAGCATAAGTTTGGTGCCTTCGGGCAGAGCCAGTACCGTGTCCACCATCTCGCTTACCGTTTGTGCTCGCAAGGGCTGTCCGTGTTGTGGGCAGCGGGGCTCTCCCACCCGAGCAAAAAGCAAACGCAGGTAATCGTATATTTCGGTAATCGTGCCAACCGTCGAGCGCGGGTTGTGGGAGGTGGATTTTTGTTCGATGGAAATAGCCGGGCTTAAGCCCTCAACATGATCGACGTCTGGCTTTTCCATTATGGATAAGAACTGCCGGGCGTAGGTGGAAAGCGATTCTACGTAACGACGCTGCCCCTCGGCGTATAGCGTATCAAACGCCAACGACGATTTTCCCGAGCCAGACAAGCCGGTCACGACGACCAGCTTGTTCCGGGGAATATCCAGATCGACGTTTTTGAGATTATGGGTGCGGGCACCCCTTACAAGGATCTTATCCATCAACAACACCAGGACGACAAAACGCTCCATTATACGCATAACATACTTATAACGCCGGGCGTCTGAGCTGTGCTCTCTCATCTGCGTCCCACAATCCGATCTGTCGGGGCGGGGCTATCTGCGCTAGCGTCACCAATATCGCTGCCGTGCCGGTCAAGGTGTCGGCTGTGGTAGAATCCGCCTCCCACTGAACAGATCTTCAGGAGCTGGCCCAAGTCGTGCACTCTGTACCAAATGCCCCTTTTGAGCGCCGTGTTGTCGCGTCCCTGGCGTTGCTATACGCGTTTCGAATGCTGGGTTTGTTTATGGTCTTGCCGGTTCTGGCGCTTTACGGCGACGATTACCGGGATAGCAGCCCATTTCTGCTGGGTGTCGCCTTGGGCGCCTACGGTTTTAGTCAGGCGCTTTTGCAGATTCCCTTCGGTGTATTGTCAGACCGGATCGGCCGCAAACCAGTGATTGTTGCGGGGCTGTTGATCTTTTCCCTCGGCAGCATGGTAGCCGCCCAGGCCGACACTATGCTGGAGCTCATTGCGGGACGCACATTGCAGGGCGCCGGCGCTATTGCGGCGGCGGTTATGGCGTTACTGACCGACCTCACCGCAGATGAGAACCGCACCAAAGCCATGGCGGTTATCGGTGCGTCGATCGGCGTGTCGTTTTCCGTGGCCTTGGTGCTCGGTCCGCTGCTGGCCGCCTGGGGCGGTTTGGCGGCGATCTTTTGGGTGACCGCAGCTCTGGGGTTGGTGGGTGTTTACTTGGTCTGGCAAGTGGTGCCCAGCGCGGTCAGGGCGCGGCCGCGCTACGAGTCGGGTGCTGTGCCTGGGTTGTTGCTGAACAGCCTAAAAAACCTCGAACTGCTGCGCCTCAACGTTGGCATCTTCGTTTTACATTTGGTGCTTATGGCGTTTTTTATGGTGGTGCCACAAGTGCTTGAGCAAGAGCTGGGCGTGGCGCGGGCGAGGCACTGGTTGGTTTATTTGCCCCTGCTGGTGGGAGCGTTTATTGCCATGCTGCCGTTTATTATCGTTGCGGAACGGCGCCATAAAATAAAACCGGTATTCCTGGGCGCAATCCTTCTGCTTGCTTTGTCGTTGGTGTCGTTGTTGGGCACGGGCACCAGCTTGCCCTTGACCCTGCTGGCGCTGTTTGTATTTTTTATGGCGTTCAACCTTTTGGAGGCGACTCTGCCTTCGCTGGTCAGTAAAATTGCCCCCGCCGGTGGCAAAGGCACTGCCACAGGCATTTATTCCACCAGTCAGTTCGCGGGTGCCTTCGCCGGAGGCGCACTGGGTGGCTGGCTATGGCAGAGCTGGGGCCTGGTCGCGGTGTTGCTTGTCAGCGCTGGGCTGGTGCTGCTGTGGTGGCTAGTGGCGCTGTTTATGCGCCCGCCGCGGCATCTTGCCAGCTTGCTAATTCCATTGCAGGGTCAGTCTGTCGAGGTGTTGTCACAGCGGCTTAAAGAAGAACCAGGTGTGGAAGATGTCATGATTATTCCCGCCGAGGGCGTCGCTTATTTGAAAGTCGATCCGCGTCAACTGGATCGGGCGCGACTCGATCAGGTGGTGGCCAGTTTGGCGCCTAATCGTGCGGGCGGCTAGGCTCCGGGAACGTGCTGGTGTAAGCTGGCGTATTGCTCGGCGCTTTATACCTGAACGGCGTCTGCCGGCGCAAAAGCGGCGAAGCTGAGCCGCCTACGCGTCCAACAAGCTCGCCGTATCCGCTCGGAAAGGCCCATGATTATAAATTTGCCAGCTACGCCGTGAGCGGCTGGTCAATGAGAGGAAATTGCTATGGCACGGGGAATTAACAAAGTCATTCTTATCGGCAATCTGGGGCAAGACCCGGAAACCCGTTTTATGCCCTCAGGGGGTGCGGTCACCAACGTGAGTGTGGCGACATCGGAAAGCTGGAAAGATAAGCAGACCGGTCAGCCTCAGGAGCGCACAGAGTGGCACCGCGTGGTGTTCTTTAACCGTTTGGCCGAAATTGCCGGTGAATACCTGAAAAAGGGTTCCAAAGTGTACGTAGAGGGCTCGTTGCGCACGCGCAAATGGCAAGGCCAGGACGGACAGGATCGCTACACCACTGAGATC
>Ga0209487_1000274_pt1 | contig 46512 bp, 37 predicted proteins | sample Poulit2012_FD_187524 | JGI IMG/M metagenome (GOLD analysis project Ga0209487, IMG submission 187524) | Agricultural soil microbial communities from Georgia to study Nitrogen management - Poultry litter 2012 (SPAdes) (version 2) | ecosystem: Environmental > Terrestrial > Soil > Agricultural land... | reverse complement strand
GGAATTTAAAAAAGGCATACAGCATCGACGAATAAAATGATATAAATATGAAATCGTTACCAAAAACGTACTAAAACAATACAAAATAAGGGACTTTAAAAATCTCCCACAAGTATTTGACTCAATCCAGGTTCGATAATGTATTAAATTGAATCAAGATAAAGTGTTATGATAAACTTACTGTTGGATAGTCAGTGTATGATGTTGGAACAATAACACCAATTCTAGTTGTATAAAGGAGCTAATATAAATGAAAGTAAGAAAGGCAATTATCCCAGCTGCTGGTCTAGGTACTCGTTTTTTACCTGCGACAAAAGCGCAGCCAAAAGAGATGTTACCGATTGTTGATAAACCGACAATCCAATACATCGTGGAAGAAGCTATCAATTCCGGAATAGAGGATATTATTATTGTTTCAGGTCGAGGGAAGAGAGCGGTAGAAGATCATTTTGATGTATCGTACGAACTGGAAGAAACGCTTGCACAAAAAGGAAAAACAGAAATGCTTGAAATGGTTCAATCTATTTCAAATTTGGCGAACATCCATTACATCAGGCAAAAAGAGCCTAAAGGTCTTGGGCATGCAATATATTGCGCACATCGCTTTATAGGAAATGAGCCATTCGCAGTTCTTTTAGGAGACGATATTGTCGAGTCTGAAGAACCTTGTTTAAAACAATTGATCAATGTATATGACGAACACCAGTCTTCTGTTGTAGGAGTGCACGATGTACCAATGGAAGACGTTTCAAAATACGGTATTATTGAACCAAGGTCAATAAATGGGTATGGTCCTTCGACACGGGCTATTGAATCTTTAGTTGAAAAACCGGATGTAGAGAATGCACCGTCTAATTTAGCGATTATGGGCAGATATGTACTTTCACCGGAAATATTTGATATCTTAGAAACATTGGAACCTGGCAAAGGCGGAGAAATTCAATTGACAGACGCAATTGAAAAGCTGAACGACAAAGAACAAGTACTGGCTTACAATTTCAGTGGAGAGAGATATGATATAGGCGATAAATTAGGATTTGTACAGGCAACGATTGATTTTGCATTAAATCGTGAAGACTTACACGAAGATATCAAAGCATATATGGAAAAAACGTTAGCATCCTTAGAGACGAAGTAGGAGGACCACCATATGGAAATAGCAGTAATAGGAACAGGCTATGTAGGCTTGGTTACAGGCGTTTGTCTATCAGAAATAGGGCATAATGTCACCTGTATCGATATCGACGAGGAGAAGGTATCTACATTAAAAAAGGGTATTAGCCCTATCTATGAAGAAGGTTTAACAGAACTGTTGCAAAAGAATTTAGAAGAGGGAAACTTAAACTTTACTGCCGATTACCAAGAAGGATTTACGGACAAAAATATTATTTATATTGCCGTTGGAACACCACAAAGTGATGATGGCTCTGCAGATTTGAGTTATATAGACGCAGCATGTTTGGATGTCGCAAAAAATATTAGCAGAGATATGATCATTGTCACTAAAAGTACAGTCCCTGTTGGAACCAATGAATATATTAAAGAAAAAATAGAGACAAACCTTACGAAAGATGTGAAAATTAGTATTGTGTCAAACCCCGAGTTTCTTCGTCAAGGCTCGGCCGTACATGACACATTTCATGGGGACAGAATTGTTATCGGTTCCGAAGATGAAACAGCACTTAAGGTTTTAGAAGAAATTAACACACCTTTAAACTTGCCAATTGTTAAAACAGACCTTCGAAGTGCAGAACTGATTAAGTATGCCTCCAATGCATTTTTGGCTACGAAAATAAGTTTTATTAACGAGGTAGCTAATCTAAGTGAGGAAATTGGTGCCAATATTGACCATGTTGCTCAAGGTATGGGAATGGATGCCCGAATAGGAAGTGCTTTTCTTAACGCCGGAATCGGTTATGGCGGATCATGCTTTCCGAAAGATACAAGAGCATTAGTATCAATTGGAAAGGCCGTTGATTATTCAATGCCAATACTTGAAAACACAGTAGCTGTAAATGAAAAACAACGGGAAATAATCGTCGATAAAGTTCTACGAGAATTTGGCAGTGTTGAAGAGAAGAAAATCGCTTTATTAGGATTAGCGTTTAAGCCTAATACAGACGATATGCGAGAAGCTCCATCGATTATTGTTTCTGAAAGACTCTTAGATGAAGGAGCTCAAGTCTATGGGTATGATCCGGTAGCTGCAGAAAATGCTAAGAAAGTATTGCCTGATGGGGTAAACTTTACCGCAAGCTTGGAAGAAGCAATTACTGAAGCAGATATCACAATTATACTTACTGAATGGAAAGAAATAAAAGAATATCCATTAGATAAATACGCTGAAAAAATGGAGCAACCGGTCATTTTTGATGGCAGAAATTGTATTTCATTAGAAGACGCACAAAAGAGTGGCATTGAATACCATTCGATTGGACGTCCATCAATTAAAAGTGAATAAATGATGGCGAAAGAGGGTTTGGTGATTAGACCAAATCCTCTTTTGTATATTTCGACAATTTATTTATTTTGTCGGCTGTGGTATAATTCCATGAGCATCACTGTGGTTTTTAGCAGCCGTACAAGGTTATTTAGTCAGTTTAAAGTTTTTCATTGAACTAAGTATCGACTAAAGGTTTGGCAAATGCCAAGTTTTCTAATGAGGGAAGGCTGAGTTGTCGTGAAGAAGAAAAAGGTATTATTTTTCATCTATCAAATGGGTGCTGGTGGGGCGGCGAGAACGCTATTGAATATAATAAATAACTTAGATAGAACCAAATTCAACCCCGTCCTGGTCACATTAGATTATGATGGTGATTATGAAGCGAATGTTAAATCAGATGTTACATTTATTAAAATAAAAGAAAAGCGTTTAAGAAAAGCAATTTTCCCTTTAGCTAAACTGATAAGAGAGTTAAAGGTTGACCTTGTATTCAGTACAATTCCTAACTATAATACGATTGCTATTTTAGCAAACCTTCTTTCATTTTCCCGTGCCAAAAACGTGGTAAGAGAAGCGGATAACCTGGGCGGCGGATTTTTAACAAACTTAAAACTTCGCGGGTATGGACTGATTTATAAATTATCAAGTCAAGTAGTTTCCCTGTCGGAAGGGGTAAAGCAAAATCTTGTCCGACGATATAAGGTCAAATCCGATGATATAGAAGTAATTTATAACCCTGTAGATTTAGAAAACATTTATAACCGTATGAATCAAGGAGTAATTGCACCTAAACATACCCATGTTTTTGCAGGAGATGAAAAGGTGATCATTACTGCCGGGAGACTTGTGGAGCAAAAAGATCATAAAACCCTTATAAATGCATTTGCTCAAGTAAGTCGGCGAGTAAGCAGCAAATTAGTTATCTTAGGTGAAGGTCATTTAAAAGACACACTGATTAAACAAACTGAAAAGCTGGGCATAAAAGATAAAGTTTTTTTTATTGGATTTCAACAGAACCCTTATGTGTACTTTAAAAATGCAGACTTATTTGTACTAACGTCTGTTCATGAAGGATTTGGACATGTACTTGCTGAAGCTTTAGCAACAGGTACTCCAGTTGTATCAACAGACTGTCAGTCAGGTCCTGCAGAGGTGCTGGATGAAGCTAAATATGGTTTGTTGTCTCCAGTTGGTGACGATGCGGATATAGCCCGAAAAATGTATGAAGTACTTTCATATGATGAAGAACAATTACAAGCTGTCATCGAAAGGGGTCATACACGTGCCTCCCATTTCGATGCACGTGAAATTGTTAAACAATATGAAGCATTATTTACCAAAACGCTGCAGTGAGAAGTTAAGGGAATAGCGTAAGAGGAGTTAGTGTGGAATGAGGAAATCAAAAACAGTTGTGCATATGACAACCGTGCATCATCCATATGATACAAGGATTTTTCACAAAGAATGTTCATCACTTCAAAAAGCGGGCTATGATGTATCCTTGATAGCGTCAATGGACGAAAATGATATGGATAAAGATACAGAAGTAACAATGATACCTATTAAAAAGAGGAAAAACAGATTAGCCAGAATGGTATTATCCACTTGGCAAACATATAAAAAGGCGAAGAAAATGAAGGCGGATTGTTATCATATCCATGATCCGGAACTACTACCCGTCGCACGCCTTTTGAAAAATAAACACAATGTTGTTATCTATGATATACATGAGGATTATGCAACAGCAATGTACCAGAAAGAGTATATAGCAAAACCGATCAGAAAGTTATTCGCAGTTATTTATGACTTTATTGAACGGAATCTATCTCGTAAACTGGAACTTTGCTTAGCTGAAAAATATTATCAGGAAAAGCATCCGACAGGAACGTGCGTTTTAAATTATCCTGCACTAAATGATGATTTATTAAATCACCAAATTGTTCACGAACAAGCAGAAAATAAATTATTGTATACGGGGAATGTTTCCATAGAAAGAGGCGCATTAATCCATGCGCAAATACCAAAGATTGATAAAAGCGTATCTGTTCATTTCATAGGAAAATGTCCAAGTAACCTGGCTGAGAATATGTATCAGGTTGCAGGGGAAAAGAAAGAAAGCCTCTTCGTAGAAGGAATTGATCAATTTATTGAAAGAGAAGAAATCGATGCAAAATATATGAGTGAAAACTGGCTTGCAGGAGCTGCTTTATTCCCGCCTACACAACATTATATGAAAAAAGAACTCACCAAGTTTTTTGAGTACATGAGTGCAGGGCTACCAATTATATGCTCTAATTTCCCTGTATGGCAGAAGTTTATGGAGAAACACGAATGCGGTATTGCCGTCGATCCTTACAATGAACAGGAAATAAAGGATGCGATTGATTACTTGAGAGATCATCCAAAAGAAGCCAGACAGATGGGCATCAATGGGAAAAAAGCGGTCACTGCAGAATTGAATTGGGGAAAAGAAGAAGAAAAGTTGGTTCGTTGGTATGACGAATTATTAAAGTCATAGTGAAACATGCATCGTGCTTTTTTATTAAACAATGATAGTGGTGGTAAAGTGGAACAAATAAACGAGATCAAGCAGCCTTTAATTTCTGTAATCACTCCCGCTTATAATTCGGAGAAATTCATTAAGGAAACAATTGAATCTGTGCAAAGTCAAACCTATTCCAACTGGGAAATGATTATCGTTGATGACTGCTCTACTGATAAAACAGCTGAAATTGTCACCTCCTATCAAGAGCACGACACGAGAATTATTTTCATCCAACTCGAAGAAAATTCAGGTTCGGCTGTTGCTCGTAATACTGCAATGGAAGCAGCGCAGGGGCGTTTTATTGCTTTTCTCGACAGTGACGATATGTGGTTGCCGGAAAAACTTGAAAAGCAATTACAATTTATGCTTACAAAACAAGTCGCTTTTTCCTTTACAGAATATGCCCGAGTGAATGAAGAAGGGACAGATATAAATGCGGTTATGAAAGCTCCTGCCTCCATTGATTATACAGGTTTAATGAAGCATTGTGTGATCGGCTGTCTAACAGTGATGTTAGATACGGAAAAGACGGGCAAAGTAAGGATGATTAACATTCGTTCAAGGCAGGACTATGTTTTATGGTTAACCCTCACGAAAAATGGGTTTTTAGCGTATGGTTTACCTGAAGTGCTGTCAAAGTACCGTATAGTCCAAGATTCTATATCCAGCAATAAAATTAAAATGGTCAAACGAAACTGGAGTGTGTATCGGGTAGTTGAAGAACAAAGTGTTGTAAAAAGTGCATGGTACATTTTTAATTATGCTTTTCATTATATTAAAAGACGGTTTAATCGGAAGAATAAATGATAAGAAACAAGCACTGTATATTATTTTTCAAACCTAATTAGGCGGTGTCATGAAACATTATGCGAAATTATTTATCGGAAATGCTTAAGCGAAAAGATTTACTTTTATATTTAGTTAAATCCGGGTTAAAAGCTGAAAACCGAAACAGCTACCTGGGATATTTTTGGTGGTTACTGGATCCGCTGCTTAATGTTGTTGTATATTATTTTCTCGTTGTCGTTATATTAGGGCGCGGGGGAGAAGATTATGCTGTATTCCTCGTTATCGGACTTGTGTCCTGGCGCTGGATTAATACAACAATAAATACTTCAGCAAAATCAATTACAAAATATAGTTCAATTATTAATCAGGTTAATTTGCCGAAGTCAATTTTTCCGTTGTCCTTTTCAATTACTCAACTGTTTAATTTTGTCTTCGGGCTTGTTGTAATTGGGATATTTTTGGCTGTTTTCCAGGTTATGCCAGGATGGCAAATTGTTTATTTACCAATAATAATCATAGTACAACTACTATTTTTAATTGCTATTAGTTTGTTTCTGGCTTATGTTACTGTCTTTGTCCGGGATATCGACAATGTATTGACTCATATTGTCCGTGTTTTCTTCTACGCGTCACCAATTATTTGGGAGGGTGGACGTCTGCCACCGGAATATGGGTTTATCGTCGATGTTAATCCGATAGCAATCATTGTAAATTCTTATCGAGATATTTTAATGTATCAAACAAGTCCGGATTTTATGGGACTGCTTATTATCGGTATCGCATCTCTCGTATTTGGAATTTACATGATATATCATTACAGTCGTAACGAACATAAAATTATAAAAGCTTTATAAAAGAGGTTTTATTCATGTTACTAAAAAGTAAAGATAAGCATCTTGCCGAATCTGAAAATCAATCAAAGGAAATTGTTATTCAAGCCAAGAATATCGGTGTATCCTTTTATTCTGATCGTCAAAAGGATGATTATAAATCAAGAGTCCTGCGCTTTTTAAAAGAAGGAAGGAATAAAGAGGATACGAAAATGGTTTGGCCCTTAACAAATATAAATTTCACAGGCTATAAAGGTGAAATACTTGGAATCATTGGCTCAAATGGTGCAGGGAAAACAACGCTTTGTAAAATCATTTCCGGCATTCTAAAACCGGACAAAGGGGAAATATATGTGGATGGAAAGGTATCCGCATTATTTTCTTTTGGGATGGGATTTAACAAAGAACTAACGGGACGGGAAAATGTCTACTTAAATGGTATGATGTTAGGCATTGGTAAAGAAAAAATCAATTATTATATTGATGATATACATGATTTTTCTGACCTTGGAACCTTTATGGACCAGCCGATGAAGTATTATTCCAGTGGAATGAAGGCGAGGTTAGGATTTAGTGTAGCGGCTCATTTGGAACCGGAAATATTAATTCTTGATGAAGCATTAAATACCGGAGACGCCAAATTTAGTAAAAAGGCAGCCGATAAGATGAAGGAATTAGTTAAAAAGGCGAAAATGGTCATCATCGTAACGCATAGCCTGAGGTATGCACAAAGAAACTGTGATCGGTTAATGTGGTTAGATGGTGGTGTTGTAAGAGATGTTGGGGATCCTGCTGATATCATTGAAAAATATAAAGCAACTGTACCACCAAGGCCACCTAGAAGGAAACGAAATTTACAACTGGAAAAGACGGAGACGACAATCCGCGATAATGCAGTCGTGAAAGCAGATAATGTAGGTATATCCTACAAGCTGGGCAAAGAAACATTCTGGGCATTGAGGAATGTCAACTTCGAAATAAAAGAAGGTGAAGTTGTCGGCATCATCGGTCATAATGGGGCCGGGAAGAGTACGTTAGGAAAAGTCTTAACCAAAATATTAACCCCTGATGAAGGTTCTATTTATCTCGATGGTGATACGACAGCCCTTTTAGGATACGGGACCGGATTTAATGCACAATTAACCGGGATAGATAACATCTATCTAAATGGCATGTTATTAGGAATACCTAAAAAAAGAATTGAAAAAAACTACCCGAATATTGTACGTTTCTCCGAATTACAAAAATCGATAGACAGACCGGTGAAAGAGTATTCAAGTGGGATGCGTGCCCGCTTAGGATTCAGTATCGCTGCGACTTTACAACCGGATATTTTTATCATAGACGAAGCTCTGTCGACAGGAGATATGGCCTTCAGACAAAAGGCAAGTGAAAAGATACAAGATATGATGGAACAGGCAAAAGCGGTAATAATTGTTACACACAGTATGACATTTGTTGAACAACTATGTACGCGAGCCATTTGGATGAAGCAAGGGCAAATTCAGTATGATGGCGACCCAAAAGATGCTGTTGAAGCATATAGAGAAGATATTAAAGCGAATAAAAAGAAAACAGTCAAAACAGCAAATGGTAAAAAAACAGCGAGATGACTATAGAAACCGGTTATGGTGGTGGATATATTGTTGCGTAGAATAAAAAAAATGATTATCGGAACAATCGATTGGTTTTTATATACCTTTCTTAATACAAAACAAAAACAATTTATTGCTAATTTATTTTCAGATAAACAGAAGGACAAGATGAAAAAGGTCATTAAACCAGGTAAAAAACGAGCTCAAATGAAGAGAATAGAGCGTACAAAGTATCGCTTATACAATTTAGGGTTTACCGAAAAAGGATTGGCCGACTTACATGCGCATTACAATCAAGATGAAGATCTTTATTTAAGACGCCGTGCCGCTTGGGAACTAGCGGTGTATCATGCTAATCTGTACAGTGAAGACGGGGCTGAAAACTGTCTTCACTTCATCGAACAGGCGACGAATGGTGTCACAGATGAAGATGAATTACGCAGGGCTGCAATTTTAAAAGCAGAAAGCTATGATATTCTTGAGGAAAAGGAAAAGGCGAAAAACGTAATTTCAAATGCGCTAGCTTCTAAAGCACATGCGGATCTTTATCTGGCGCAGGCCAACCTTGAATCTTCTGACAGAGAGCGGGAAAAGCGGATCAATCAAGCATACAGACTTTATAATATTGCTAACATCCGCATAACTGAATCTGAAGATTTTTCAGCTTATGACCGGATGCAAACACAGGCGGATGATTTGCTCTATAATAATTTAGATAATTCACCTAAAGTCACTGTAATTATTCCGGCGTATAATTCAGAGGGAACAATCCAAACAGCATTAAACGCAATGCTTAATCAAACATGGATGAATTTAGAAATACTAGTTGTTGATGACAACAGTACAGACAATACGAAACAGGTCATTGCAAACTATGCGGAAAAAGATAATCGAATCAATTTATTAACAACAGAAAAAAACAGCGGCGCATATACCGCACGTAACGAAGCTTTAAAAGTAGCCACAGGGGATTTTGTGACAATAAATGATGCAGATGATTGGTCACATCCTGAAAAAATTAAAACACAGGTACAGCACTTAATCAACAATCCTAAAGTGATCGGAAATTTTTCCAACCAAGCTCGTGCTACAGAAAGACTAAAGTTCTACCGACGGGGTAAACCAGGTATTTATATTTTTCCTAATATGTCCTCGTTTATGTTTCGACGTCAACCGGTGATGGACAAATTGGGTTATTGGGATAGCGTCCGTTTTGCGGGAGATTCAGAATTTGTGAAGCGAGTTAAACTTGTTTTTGGAGAAAAAGCCATTGTAAATCTACCAACGGCACCACTTTCCTTCCAAAGACAATCAGAGGATTCACTAACAGGCAGCGCTGCATTTGGATTCCCTGGCTATTTCATGGGAGTAAGAAAGGAATACGCTGAAGCTCATGAGCATTATCATAATAGCAACCGACACAATTTATATTACCCATTTCCGCAGAATCCAAGGCCATTCCCAGTCCCAGAGCCAATGTTGCCAATCAGGGAAAGAAAACCAAATGGCAGAAGGCACTTCGATGTTATCATTGCATCAGAGTTCCGTCTTCTAGGTGGGACGAATATGTCGAATATAGAGGAAATTAAAGCTCAGAAAAAGCTTGGTCTGAAAACAGGTTTAATTCAAATGTCTCGTTATGATTTAAACTCTGTTACAGAGGTTAACCCAAACGTACGAGATTTAATTGATGGTGATGATGTCCAAATGCTTGTTTACGGAGAAAAAGTAAGTTGTGACGTGCTCATCGTCAGACATCCGCCAATACTTCAGGACTGGCAGAAATATATCCCGGAGATTGAGGCTAATCATGTTCGTGTCATCGTCAACCAGCCGCCAAAACGGGAATATAGTGAGAACGGTGAAACATTATATGATATACCCCGTTGTGTTGAACAACTGGAGGGATATGTCGGAAAGAAAGGGAAATGGTATCCGATAGGACCGCTTATCCGAGAAACGTTATACGAGCACCATGCTAAAGAATTAAAATCCATTGAATTGGCTGATGAAGATTGGGTTAATATTATAAATGTAGAAGAATGGCGTCGCCCTCAGCGACCTGACAATAAGCATATCCGCATTGGCCGTCATTCTAGAGATCAATATGTTAAATGGCCAATTGATCAAGTTGAATTAAGATCTATCTATCCGGAAGACGAAAAGTATGAGATCCATGTACTAGGCGGGGCAAAAGCGCCCGAAAAAGTACTAGGACAACTTCCTGCAAATTGGCATGTCCATGAATTTGGAGAAGTTCTGCCGAAGGAATTTCTTGCAGATTTAGATGTGTTTGTCTATTATACACATCCGGAATGGGTAGAGGCATTTGGACGGGTTATTTTTGAGGCTATGGCCGTTGGTGTTCCAGTTATTATTCCACCAAACTATCAAGCATTATTTGGAGATGCTGCTATTTATGCAGAGGCCCATGAAGTAAAAAGTAAAATCCACCAACTGATGCATGATGATTATGCTTATCAAGCGCAGGTAGAAAAGGCTCAAACGTATGTAGAAAAACATTTCGGCTATTCCAAACATGCTTCAAGAATAGAGGAGTGTTTACATGAGGGATAATGAAAGCAGTTATGATGTCCTTGAAGCCAAACGGGCAAAAAATAAAGACCTGCAAGAGAAGATAGATGAGATTGACAAAGAAATTATCCATGCAAAAAGTCAATTCGAAACTGTGAAATTGGAACATACCAAACTTACAAGCCAGTATGATGCGATAAAACAAGGTAATGTATGGAGATTGTTAAAATTCATGAATAAACTTAAGCGATTCGTAAAACTTTGTATGAAATATATCGTTGGGAAACGCGACAGAAGAGAAATTTTCAGTCGGTCACTAAAAAAGAAAAAAGCGAAAGATAAAATTAAAAAGCTCAAATACAGCCTTTATGATCTAGGTTTTACTGATAAAGCATTAGCAGAACTTGAAAAAGAAAGTATCAAATCAGATAATCCTTATACAAGAAGGTATGCAGCTTGGGAATTAGCATTGTGGCACGCGAATCAATACAGTAATGAAGGGGCGGAAAAATGTCTGGCCTTTCTTTCGCAAGCAATGAAAGGAGAAAAAAATAAAGACTTCCAACGTAGGGCAGCCATATTAGAAGCGGAAAGTTATGATATAATGGGGATGGTAAAAGAGGCGAAAGATGTAATTTCACATGCTTTGGCCTCTGAAATCCATGCAGATCTTTATCTGGCTGCAGCTAATTTGGAATCCTCTTATGCTGAACGTATAAAAAGGATTAATCAAGCATTAGCGCTTTATAGTATAAACCAGCTGGATACAAATAAGACTGCGCATACTTCCTACGATAGCTTATGCACAACCTATCAGGAAAAAGAACAGGATCCAGCGTATGATCAGCCGAGAGTATCTGTTATTATTCCGGCGTACAATGCTGGAGAAGGTATCCGTACAACACTAGACTCTTTGCTCATCCAAACATGGAGAAACTTAGAAATTATTGTTGCAGATGATCAAAGTACGGACAATACAATCAATATAGTGAAAGAATATATAAAAGATTCCCGTGTTCACTTTATTACTACAAAGACAAACAGCGGGGCTTATACAGCTCGAAATGAAGCACTTCAAATAGCTACAGGTGAGTATGTGACCATTAACGATGCGGATGATTGGTCACATCCAGAGAAAATTGAGGAACAAGCGAAACATTTAATGGAAAATAGTACATTGGTAGCAAATACAACACAGCAAGCAAGAGCAACAGAAGAACTCAAATTTTTCAGGCGCGGGAAACCTGGAGAATATATATTTGCAAACATGTCTTCTTTAATGTTTCGTCGCAAACCAGTTATGGAAAAATTGGGTTACTGGGATAGTGTCCGTTTTGGGGCAGATGGTGAATTTAAGAAAAGACTGAAGATCGTCTTCGGGGATGAATCCGTTATTGATTTGAAAACGGGCCCCTATTCTTTTCAAAGGCAATCCAGCACTTCGTTAACGGGAAACGAGGTATTCGGTTATCATGGATTCTTTATGGGGGCAAGGAAAGAGTATGCAGAAAGCTACTCCAATTACCATAAAGAGGCAACGTCTTTACGATACGATTTTCCGCAAGAACCAAGACCATTCCCAGTTCCGGAACCAATGCTGCCAACTCAGGAAGAAAAAACAAACGGTAGAAGACATTTTGATGTGATCATCGCTTCGGAGTTTCGTCTTTTAGGCGGAACAAATATGTCGAATATAGAAGAAATAAAGGCACAAAAAAAGCAGGGATTACGAACAGGTATAATTCAGATGTCTCGCTATGATCTGAATTCAATAAAAGAAATAAACCCAAAAGTACGTGAGCTCATTAATGGTGATGATGTACAAATGCTTGTATATGGGGAAAGGGTAAGCTGTGATGTACTAATTGTAAGACATCCACCCATTCTACAGGAATGGCAAAAGTATATTCCAGACATTAAAGCAAATCATGTCCGTGTTATCGTCAACCAACCGCCAAAGCGGGAGTATAGTGATAAAGGAAAAACACTATATGAGATTACACGCTGTGCCCATCATTTAGAACAATATGTTGGCAAGAAAGGAAAATGGTACCCAATAGGGCCACTTATCCGTGATACTTTACACAAACATCATGCCAAGGAATTAACATCCATTCGATTAGCAAGTGAGGATTGGGTCAATATTATTGATATAGAAGAATGGCGGCGTCAAACACGACCGAACAATAAACGTACTCACATCGGACGTCATTCGCGAGACCAGTATGTAAAATGGCCAAATGACCAAGCGGAATTGAAAATGATTTATCCCGCTGCGGATAAATATGAAATACACGTTTTAGGCGGTGCAAATACACCGGAAAAATTGTTAGGCCAACTACCTTCTAATTGGCATGTTTATGAATTTGGAGAAGTCTATCCGAAAGATTTTCTAGCTAATCTGGATGTATTCGTCTATTACACACACCCGAAGTGGGTTGAAGCATTCGGTCGTGTTATCTTTGAGGCAATGGCTGTTGGCGTTCCTGTTATTATACCACCAAACTATCAAGCCTTATTCAAAGAAGCAGCGATCTATGCAAAGCCTGAAGAAGTTCAGAGTAAAATAGATGAACTCATGAATGATGATGCAGTATACGAAGCCCAAGTCGAAAAAGCTAAAAATTATGTAGAAAAGCATTTCGGTTACACGAAGCATGCTTCAAGGCTAGAAGAATGTTTTTTAGATGAAAATAACCAATTAATGAGGTGATGATGATCGATAGAGTGGAACATAATAAGTATACAGCAAGCTCAGATGATCAGAACACCTCATCCACTCATACAGTGGAACAGGATTTAAATATAGAAAAAGTGAAAGAAAAAGTTTTGATTGAAAGTTTGCTGAAAAAAGAAGCAACACTAAAAAAAATAAATAGGGAAAAAAAGCAACTTCAAAAAGAGAAAAACCATATTAAAAAAAGCAGAACATGGCAGTTAACTTCTCCTGTTCGAAAAATAAGCGGCTTTTTCCGGACATTTTTTCAAGGGAGTAAGTCTGCCAAAATGGTGGAAGAAAATCAACAATTAGCAGAACAGAACCGATTGTTGGAAATAGAAATTCAAAGAGTGAACAATGAACTAAAGATAAAGCAAGAACACATCGGTTGTTTAGAAATGGAAACTAATAAATTAAATGAAAAATATATTCACCAAACAACAAAGAAGATAAAAGAAGACAGCGACATTATCCAGTATATTCATAATCTAATACAGAGAAAAGAAATCGTCAATAATAATTATAATGAAGCATTAAGAAGAATCGGAAGACATTATAACCGGGAAAAAACTGATTTTAAACAAATCATCTATTCCAATATCTTGCCAGGACTAAAAATAGAAGAGATACCAGAATTTATCGTACGGTTTGCAGAAGCAGAACAAACATTATCACTGCAGAATGCATCTTCCTTTCGTGCAAGTTTAACAACACGAGCCAGGTTAAGACAATTAATGGAAGGTAGTCCACCGGAGAATTTGCTGGATAATAAAATAGATGCATACAAACTCATGGATGACCTAGGTATAAAGAGGCCGTGGATAAAGGAATATCGATATAAATACGCCAACATACCGAAGGAAGAAGGAATTGTCATTAAACCTGTTGATGGTGCAGGTTCCCGTGGTGTTTATCTAGTATATAATGTAAACAGAATACAAGATGTAAAACAATCAAAAATTCTAACAGACTGGGAAGCACTTGAAGCAAGAATGAGGGAAGATCTGGAATCCGGTTGGGTTGCCAGCGATGAATGGATGATAGAAGAGCTGATCGTTAAAAATAAACAGGAGCATGTACCTGCCACAGATTTAAAGTTTTATTGCTTTTATGGAAAAGTTGCGCTCATCCTTGAAATAACTCGCTTTCCAGAATTAAGCTATTGCTGGTGGACAGCCGGCGGCGATAGAATAGGGACAGGGAAATATGACGAAAACTTATTTAAAGGTGAAGGTGTAACAAGCGAAGAAATAGAAACAGTAGCCAATTTAAGTTTCCAATTGCCGACACCATTTATACGAATCGACTTCTTAAGAGCAAAACAAGGAATGGTTTTTGGGGAATTTACACCAAAACCGGGTAACTATGATGAATTTGATGAGCAAACAGATAAATGGTTAGGAGAATATTATTTAGATGCAGAAGGACGACTGTTAGACGAATTTATAAATGGGAAGTCATTCGATGTATATAATCGCTGGCTATCACAAATGAAAGATAAAGAAAATCCGCAAATCAGAGAAAAGTAAAGCGTTTAAGAGACACTAGGAGGTAAGTGAACAGATGGTTGGGAAGAAACAGCTACATGCCGAATGGCTTCCTCATCTTTCCAGTGAGATTGTCGCTGATGCGAGAGGTCCGGAACTTGATGCTTATGTAGTAGCATTAGAAGGATGGAGAAGAGGTTTAACACTTAGGTGGCATACAAAAGACTCTGAAAAATTTAAAGAAATGAAAACGTGGTTTGTAGATAAACCAGGAAAATTATTTTCACTTAGCTCATCTGAGAAAACACATTATTTTTTCAGAACCAGAGGGGATAAAGTTACAAATGACGCAGTAGAAATGGGTGCGGACAAAGAAAAAACGAAACAAAAACTAAGGGAAGCTAATATTCCAACACCAGAAGGGAAACAATTTAATGAAGATGTAAGTAATGAGGAAATCGTCGCTCACGCGAAAGAGCATGGTTTTCCTGTTGTAATAAAACCTACAGATGGAAGTTTTGGCAGGGGTGTAATTACAAATATTACTACGGAAGAAGAACTAACATATCAGTTGGAGTATGTACGAGGAAATTTAGGATATAAAAGTATTATCTTAGAACAATATATCCCCGGAGAAGAGTACCGTATCTATGTTGTTGGAAGGAAAGCAGTGGCAGCTATGAACAGAGTGCCGGCAAATGTAGTCGGGGATGGAGAAAGTTCCGTTCGCACATTGATCGTAACAAAAAATAAAGAAAAAGAGTTAAATCCCAGACTTATTAGTTGTCCAATAAAAGTAGATCAAGCAATGTTGGATTTTATCTGGGCAAAAGGATATACCTTAGAGAGTGTATTAGAGGAAGGGGAACAACTTTACCTTACTGAAATAAGTAATATTTCTACAGGTGGGGACCCGGTTAGTGTGACAGGAGAATTACCTGAAGAAGTAGTAGATACGGCAATTCGCGCACTGCACACCATTCCAGGACTGGAACACGGTGCGGTAGATCTGATCATTGACGCACGTAAACCTATCGAAGAAGCGGCAACAGTGCTCGAACTGAATCCAACTGCGCAAATTGGAGGTTTACTGTTTCCGGAAAAGGGAAAGGCCAACGATGTACCAGCAGCGATCATTGATTATTATTTTCCAGAGACACAAGATAATACACCGGATCCAAATCAAACGAGTCTATACTTCGACTTTACAGATGTGCTGTATCCGTTACTTACCAGATCTGCAAAGGTAACTACTGTGACACCATACCCATTAGGGAAATTGTATGCAAAAAAATACACTGTCACTGGCGATGTGCAAGATATAGGTTTCCATCGTGGTTTAAGAAAACAGTCGTTTGAACGTTATCTGAACGGACTAGTACTCAACCTTAGTAATGGCGATATTGATGTAGTTGTAGCAGGCACAGACCCGGAAATGATCGAAGACTTTAAAAATGCACTATGGGAAGATCCGGAGAGGTCAGAGGTGCACGAGGTTCATGTAAAGAGCTGGAATGGCCCGATTAAAATCGGATTCGAAATAAAAGCCGATTTAAAAACACAAGTAGAAAATCTTAAACAATTAAAACAAGAGCTGGAAGTAACAGAGCTTGAACTTAAAAAGGCAGAGCAAGAGCATAAAAGGTATTATAAAAGTTTATCATGGCAGGTTACTTCACCAATAAGATTAGCAGGACTTCTTTTCAAGAAAATGAAAAGGGAAAATCAGTAGGAGGAGACAAAATGAAAGAAGCACCAGCAATTTCACTCCCTCAACTTCCAAATGATATTGTAAGGGATGCAAGAAAAACGAGACTTTGTGCATATGCAGTAGCACTTGAAGGTTGGCGCAGAGGGTTAAAATTAAAGTGGTATACAAAGGATTCGGAGCATTTTCAGGATATGATTGTATTTGGTGTTAACCCCCCCGGGAGATTATTTTCGCTTAGTTCTGAAGAAAGAACACACTACTTCTTTAGAACACGGGGAGATAAAGTGACGAATGAAGGTGTTGAAATAGGGTCAGAAAAAGATGATACGAAAATATATCTAGACAAAGCCGGTGTTCCAGTTCCTCAAGGCAGAGGTTTTGTACCTGAGGCGTCAGACGAAGAAATTACCGAATACAGTCGAAGCCTAGGGTATCCCCTCGTACTCAAACCTACAAATGGGAGTTTGGGAAATGGTGTTGTCACAAATATACAAGGTGAACAGGAATTTAAAGAGGCACTATATTATGTACGTCAAGAATTAGAGTATGATGAAGTTATAGTGGAACAACATGTCGCTGGTGAAGAATACCGTGTATATGTGATCGAGGATCAAGTAGTCGCAGCTTATAATCGGATTCCAGCTAACATCACAGGCGATGGAACACACACAATAGAAGAATTAATTGACTTAAAAAACAAAGAGCGCAGAAAGAATGCAAGATTGTTCAGCTGCCTTATTGAGATGGATGTCGAAATACTGGACTTTATTCAGTCCGCTGGATACACCGTGGAGAGCGTCCCTGAAAAGGACGAAAAAATTTATTTGCGACAAAAAACAAATGTTTCTTCTGGTGGCGATCCGATCGATGTTACAGATCAACTACCTGAGGAAATTAAAAAGATAGCAATTAACGCTCTAAAAGCTGTACCAGGCCTTCCACATGGCGGCGTTGATATCATTATTAATGAGGGAAGCACGAACAAGCATCCAGCTGTTGTTATTGAGTTAAATCCAACAGCACAAATAGGTGGAGCATTATATCCCCTAAAAGGGAAAGCTCGTAATATCCCAGCAGCCATCATTGATTATTATTTTCCGGAAACAAAAGGTATCGATACAACCGATTCAAAGATATATTTCGACTTGAGTACTGTCCTAGAACCGCTTGAAAACAGATCAACAATTGAAGTAGAAGTAAGTCCTGCGCCATTAGGTGAATTATACGCGAAGAAATTTATCGTTTCAGGAACGGTACAAAGGGAAAGCTATCACCAATGGCTAAAGCAAGAGGCGCTGGATAGGGACCTCAATGGTTATATTAAAAAAATGTTCCGCGGTGAAATTGAAATCGTCGTAGCAGGAACAAATAAAGAAGATATTTCTGCATTTAAAGAATTAATAAGTCTAGATGAAAAAAAGGCAAAAGTAAATAAAATAAAAGAAGAGAATTTCGATGCGCCAATTAAGGTAGGATTCGAAATCAATGAAAGATACCGGACGAACAGCCTAAGATCTGTGGAAACTACAATTAAGAAGATGGATAGAGATCTTAGGGACATGCACAAAGAGGTATACCAAACAGAGAAAGAAAACAGATATATTAAAGAGAGTAATTCTTGGAGATACACAATGCCAATTAGAAAAGTAGGAGATTTTGTTAAAAAGTTCAAAGGATCAAAAGTGTAACAATTTTTCCTGATTGGCAAGCGCAGGTTACATTTGCTGGAGGAGATTTAATTGACGAACAATTATCCTTATTGGTTCCAACCTACAGGGGTATATTTGGAATAACCAATCAGGTGCGGGGTTTGAATTTAGACGGAAGAGTAAGGTATAAAAGACAAAAAATATGAAGGTGTTATTCGGCCTATTAGAGTTTTAAATAATGGATTTGGGGGTAGTAATTTGAAGTCATCAGGTGAGAAAAGTACTGTAACCTTGTCCGCAGTAGGAGATATTTTATTGCATGGTCGTGTTTATGGTGGGTTAAGAAAGAAATCCGGTTATCAATTTAATAAACAGCTTAAGAATATAAGCAGTTTATTAGGAAAAACTGATATTACAATTGCTAATTTAGAGACGATAATAGCTGGTAATGAAATCGGACTTTCATCTTTTCCAAAATTTAACGGTCCTGTTGAAATCGGTTATGCATTAAAAGAAATGGGAGTAGACCTCGTTACGCTAGCAAATAATCATGTTCTAGATAGAGGAGAAGAAGGATTATTAAAGTCTATTGCTAATTTAGAAGAGATAGGATTAGAATATGACGGTGCATATAAGTCGGCAGAGGATAGTGAAAGGTTAAGGATCATAACAAAAAATGGGCTGAGAATTTGTTTTATTTCCTATACAAGAGGAACGAATGGTATAAAAATTCCTGCTGAAAAACCATATTTAGTGAACTCTTTACCGAAAACAACTACTCTTAGATTGTCAAAAAAACTCCGGAAAATTAAAAGTGATAACTTGGCAGATGTAATTGTTGTTAATATACATTTTGGAGAAGAATACCATTTAAATCCTTCCGCGGCACAAAGAGAACTTGTTGCGTCCTTATCGGATGCAGGAGCGAATGTAATAATAGGACATCATCCACATGTTTTACAGCCACCAGAATGGATTGAAAATTCACGAGGTATGAAGACGTTCGTTGCATATTCCTTGGGAAACTTTTTTACAGGACAAAATGGTCTGCATAGACAGATTGGAGCCTCTTTATCATTAAAAATAACAAAGCCAGATAAGAAGTATAAAGGGATTGTTATTCAAGATCCTAAGCTCGATTTAACATTTGTTAATAGAGAGAAACGATTACGATATGATATGTATTTATTAAGTGAATGGGTTAAGAATAATGAATATATAGAAACTGAGGAAGGAAAATTTCTGTCTGAAGATGTTTATGAAAATCTGAGAAGTAGGATGCGCAAAAGTATATTTGACTTGGAAGTAAATTAACAAAGCACAGCATTTAGAAAAGCTTCAAAAAGCTAGTGTAAAAGGATGAACAGGATGAAAAAGATAAATAAGAACTGGCTTTCCAGTCTTGAAAATTCAGTTCCCCCCGAGGCCTATGGTTATACTATAAGTTTATATAGTGTTGCTTTAGAAGGTTGGAGAAGAGGTATGACTTTGAAATTTGTAAATAACAACCGCCCAAAGGCACATACTGAATTCACCTTGTCTTATAAAGGAAAAGAACATCGCTTTTCAGTATCCAGAGGTGATATTGTTCCTAAAAAGGCAATAAAGATTTGTGTTGACAAACATTTGACAAAAAGTTATTTAACTGAAGGGGACGTACCTACTCCAGAAGGTGAAACATTTGATGAAAAAAATTATGATGAAGATATTATAGAATATTCCAAGGTATTAGGATATCCAGTGGTAATTAAACCAACTGATGGTACTGGTGGAAATGGAGTTATAGCTAATATAAAAAATGAAGAAGAGTTTAGAAAAGCATTAACCTATGTAAAGTATGATTTAAATTATTCAAAGCTGATTGTTGAGAAGTTTTTTCAAGGCGAAGATTATCGGCTCTATGTAATCGGTGAAAAAGTTATAGGTGCTTTTAAAAAGATCCCCGCAAACGTAATTGGTGATGGAAAAAACTCTATTAGGCATTTACTGAAGGTTAAAAATCAAGAGAGAAATAGTACACCCGCACTTTATAGGCGTCTAATTAAAATTGATAAAGAATTGCACAATATTCTTCGCTCAAAAGGCTATACTTTAGATAGTATTCCGAAGAAAGGTGAGCGAATATTTTTAAAAACAAAAAATAATGTGTCCGCAGGTGGAGACTCTGTTGATGTAACAGATGAGTTAACCGGCGAAATAAAAGATATTGCAATCCGATCTTCAAATGCGATCCCAGGCTTAGTTCAATGTGGTGTGGATATAATGGTAAATAAAGAAGAAAATACTGGAGTTGTTCTTGAAGTTAACTCCAGACCACATATCACAGCACACCTTTATCCATGGGAGGGAAAAGCACGGGATATTCCAAAAGCAATTATAGATTATTATTTTCCCGAAACTGTTACTTATAATGATGAAAGTCAACCTGCATTTTACTTTGATTTTAAAAGTGTATTTGACACCTTTCAAGCTGGATTTGCTAAAGAAATTACCATACCGGATATCCCTACCGGAAACCTAGTTGCTGCTCGTTTTATTGTTTCCGGAACTTTACAGGGCGTTAATTATGAAAAATGGGTACGTAAACAAGTACAAGCTTTAAAATTGAATGGTTATATTAAACATCTACAAAACGGTAAGACAGTAGTGGTTGTTGCGGGATCTGAAAAATCAATAGTGAAATTCCGCGATGTTATTAATTACCAATCTTCAAAAAGAGCTGAAGTGACGAATGTAGTTGAAAAAAGCAGGAAGTCACCAGTTAAAATAGGTTTCGAGATAGTAGGAAATGAATCCTCTGAAAACTTAGCCACTACTGAAAAATCGAAGGAAATTAAGGAAATGAAAAGGGAACTCAAAAAAATACAAAAAGAACGGGACCGTTATAAAAAGAAATATAAAGATATTGAAAATAGTAGTACTTGGAGAGTGACAAAGCCTGTTCGTAAGCTTGGTAAATTAATAAAACGTTAATTCCATTAAAGAATATCATGTTTTATTTTCCCTATTCTAAAAAAGGAGTATTACTATGGAGCAAACAAATGTAAAATTGTTTCCACATCTTACAAATGAAATAGTGGCTGATATAACTGGATTTAAATTAGATGCTTACTTGATAGCACTGGAAGGTTGGCGAAGAGGTTTAAAACTTAAGTGGTATAAAGATGAAACAGAAGTATGTAAACTAGATAGATTAAACAGTAGTACGCATGGAAAATTTTTTTCACTTAGCTCAAATACTAATTTCCACTATTTTTTTAGATCAAGAGGTAATAAAGTAGCTAATAAAACTGTGAGAATTTGTCAAGATAAAGAAAAAACAAAAGATATTTTATCGAGAAATGGCATTGCAATTCCTCAAGGTAGGGTCTTTGAAGTAGATGATGAAGATATAGTAAATTACGCACTAGATATCGGTTTTCCAATGATAATTAAACCTGTTAAAGGTAGCATGGGTAAAGGAGTATACACAAATCTTCAAAATGAAAAAGAATTGAAGGATGCTATTACTGATTTTCGATCGAGATATAAATATTCTGAATTTATAGTCGAGAAGCATTATCCTGGAAATGAATATCGTATCTATGTAGTTGGCGATAAAGTAATAGGGGCAACCAATAGAATACCAGCTAATGTTATTGGTGATGGTGAAAGTTCTATTACGACATTAATAAAAAATAAAAATAAAGAAAGGAAAAAGAACCCCTATTTAGCTCCAAAACCAATTAAAGTAGATTATGAAGTAGTTCATTCGTTAAAAAGAATAGGCTATGATGAAAAAAGTGTCCCGGAAAGAGGAGAACATGTTTTTTTGCGGGAAAAGAGTAACTTGTCATCAGGTGGAGATCCGATAGAGGCAACTGATGAATTGTCCGCTGAAGTAAAGAAACTTGCTGTTGATGCTTTAAAAGCACTTCCTTCAATTCCTCATGCGGGAGTGGATATTATAGTTGATCCCTCTTCAAACAAAAAGGGTGTTGTTTTAGAAGTTAATGCCACAGCGGAAATTGCCTTTCATTTGTTCCCATTGAGTGGAAAAGCGAGAGATGTTCCTGCTGCAATCATTGATTATTATTTTCCTGAAACAATTAATGAAGAAAGAAGTAATTTCTATTTTAATTATAAAAGTGTATTAGAGCCTCTTAAAACATGGGCAGCAGATGAAATAGAAGTGTCACAATCACTGTCAGGTTTAATATATGGTAAAAAGTATGTCGCTTCTGGAAAAGTACAAAAAGTAGGGTATATGAATTGGATAAGAAGACAAGCTTTAAAAAAGAAGCTGATTGGATATGCAAAAAAACTTGATGACAATAAAATAGAGATTGTTGTTGTAGGTACAAATCAGAAAGATGTTGATGACTTTGTAGAACAATGCTACATTGGTTCCAAAAAATCAAAAGTAGACAATGTTATGCATGAAAAATGGGAAAAAAATAAACCGTTAAAAGTAGGATTTGAAATAATTACAGAGAAAAACAAACGTGTTCTATGATTATTCATGAGCTCTAATGTGGTTTGTAATCACCAAATAGTCCACTTCAGATGTTAGAAGTAGACTATTTAGCGATTACATAAATTCTAGTTAAAATTTTTTGTTCATAAAAAATACAAAAGGGGGAATAAAATGATTATTGGTTTTATGAGGAACTTTAGGAATCCAAGCTATATGTCTAAATTGACGGCTATGCTATGTAAAAGCCAAGGCATCGATCTTATTTACATACGCCCTTTCGATGTAAATATTGAAAAAAATAAAGTTAAAGGAAAAATGTTTATTGATAATACATGGATAAATGTTGAAACTGATATCCCACCGTTTATTGATATATCACCTTATTGCTTTAAGGAAAAAAACAGAAAAACAATTAAGTATTTAAGAAATAAAGCATTCTTATCTGATAATGGCAACAATCGTATAAGCAAGGAAAAGTTGCAAGAAAAGTTACAGGAAGACAATGAATTTGCTCATCTTGTAATTCCAACACTTAAAGTTGGTAATGATTTTACTCGTGTAGAAGATTTTTTAAACAAATATTCAACAATCGTTATGAAACCAATGAGTGGTGAACGTGGAAAGGGTATTTATGTTCTAAAAAGAGAAGAAAAAAACACTTATATACTTGGCCATCAAAAGGAAGAAAAAAAGTTATCTTATCAAGGGTTAACCTCATTTTTCGAAGAGTCTATTAAGCATAAAAGATATATTCTGCAAAAATATATAACCTCCAGAACAATACAGGCAGATCCTTTTGACTGTAGAGTACATGTTGAGAAAAATGGAGAAGGAAAATGGGTTAGTGCTCGAAACTTTATAAGAATTGGAATCGGTCAAAAAGTTGTATCAAACGTAAATCAAGGGGGAGGGCTAAGTGATCCTGAACCTTTTCTAAAAGCAAATTTTGGGTCGAATTGGAAAGAAATTAATGACAATCTTAATAAGCTCGCAGTAACTCTGCCATATAAAATTGAAGAGTTAAGAGGTACGCATATAATGTCTTTAGGTATGGACATAGGAATTAATAGTGATGGGAAATTATATTTATTTGAGGCAAATAGCGCCCCGACAACCGCACCGCTTAAAGCAGAGGCTGCAATGCTGAGAGTTGAATATTATAAGTATATTCTGCAAAATAAAATTAATAAAGATTCGATTAAAGTAAAAGATACAAGGGAAATACAGGATGAACTCGAGAAAGAGAATAAAAAACTCAGAATTGATTTTGAAGAATTAAAAAAGGTTAAAAAAATGTACGAGAAGAAGTATCTAGCTATTGAAAATAGTAAGGCTTGGCGAGCTACAATCCCTGTTCGAAGAATTGGCACTTTATTCAAACGTATAGTAAAAACGAAGAAGAATTGAAAGTTCATTTATAAATAGGAACTTCAAACAAGTGATACAGAAGGAGAAGTAAAAATGATAGTTGGCTTCATGACAAACTTTAAAAACCCTACTGAGTTAGCTAAATTAACAGCTATGTTATGTAAGTACCAAGGAATGGATCTTATATACCTAAGACCACGAGATATAAATATTAAGTCGAACACAGTCAAAGGGAAAATGTTTATCAACAGTACCTGGGTAACTGTTGAGGTTGATATACCACCATTTATTGATATAGTGCCTTATTGTTTTAAAAGAAAGAATAGAGAAATAACAAATTATTTGCAGAAGAAAACATTTTTGTCTGACAACCGTTCAAATATCCTTAGTAAAGAAAAGTTACAAGAAAAGCTACTAGATGATAATGAGTTTGCAGACCTTGTAATACCAACACGGAGAGTACAAAACTTCGACGATGTACAAGAATTTTTGAATGAGTATTCAAGAATTGTTATGAAGCCGATTAATGGAATACGTGGAAGAGGAGTATATGTATTAAATAAAGAAAAGGGAAACTATATACTTGGTTATCAAACAGAAAAGAAAACATTATCCCTTAAAGAATTCAAAAACTTCTTTGAAGAAAATGTTTTTGACAAAAAGTATATTTTGCAAGAATATATATCTTCTAAGACATTACAAGGAGATCCATTTGACTGTAGAATACATGTAGAGAAAGATGGAAAAGAAAAATGGGCAAGTGCTAAAAACTATATAAGAATAGGCATCGGGCAAAAAGTGATATCGAACGTTAATCAAGGCGGAGGAATAAGTGATCCTGAACCTTTTTTAAAATCTAATTTTGGCGAAGGTTGGGAAGTAATCAATGAAAATTTAAATAAATTAGTAACAACTTTACCATATAAGGTAGAAGAGTTAAGAGGGACACATATAATGTCTCTAGGTATGGATATAGGTATTGATAAAGATGGAAAATTATATTTATTTGAAGTGAATGATGGGCCTGCAACTGCATCTGTTAAATCGGAAGTTGCAATGTTAAGAGCGGATTATTATAAATATATAATGAGGAATAAATTAAAGGATATGTGAACAAATAAGTATATTAAAATAGAAAACATATACCGGAAAGTTATTATTAGCCTTCTTTTTTTACATAAATCCCCACAATATGACAAAAACTATTGAAATTAGTACTTTAGTAACCGATAATAAGGTAGATTTATAATAAAACAACAAGGAGATGGTAATAGAAGAATGCTTAAAAAGTCTACCATTCTATTAGTAGTATTGTTTTCCTTCTTTTACATAAGCTCGTCAGTGCTTGCGGCAGAAAATGAACTGATAGAGAAGAAGATAAAAGAAGTAGAAAAAGAAGCCCCAGAAGCTATTAAAGAAGATAGCCCAGATAATGAAGGAAAGGAGGAATATGAAGGAGATCAACAAGATGCAGCTTCAAATAAGAACGTTCAGTTATTAAAATATCAAATTGGAGATCACGGAGAACATGTAATCCCACTAAAAAGAGATTTAATTTCTTTAGGATACGGAAGCTTTTCAGAACATCCGTCACAACACTATGATAGTGAAACAGAAGATGCTGTTAAGAAATTCCAAGTAGATTATGAATTAAATGAGACGGGTATCGTAGATAAGGATACATTGGAAAAGATAGAAGAAGTCTTATCTATGTCCAATCAAGTATCAGGTATAGAAGATTCTGATGCAATGGAAGAAGATGAAGTGGAATCTGATTCGGAAGAAGCCGACTCATCTGAGGACGATCCTGATGCGCTAGAAGAAGGTGAACTGGATGAAGAGAAGGATTCGAAAACGTCGGAAGAAGCTGAATCTGATAATGAGAAGCCTGAAACATCCGAAGACTTCGGATCTAATAAGATAGAAGATCCCGAATCAGATGAAGAGGCTGAATTAGATACTTCGCAAGGTCTTGAATCACCAGTAAAAGAAGACAAAAGGCAATCATTCACGTTAAGTAGTTCCAAATCTACTTTATTAAAAAAGGGAGTAAGAGATCCTAAAGTTATAGAATTAAAAAATAATCTAGACAAACTAGGTTATGGTGGCATTACAGTAACGAACTATTATGGTTCATTCACAGAAAAGCGTGTAAAACAGTTCCAAAAGTATTATGGTTTAAAGGTAACTGGTGAGGCAGACCAAGCCACCTTATCGAAGATCGCAAGTCTATTGCCGAATCCATTGAGTAAAGGGAAGCGCCATAAAGACACGATCCCTTTGAAAAAGGACTTAAATAAACTTGGATATGGTGGCATCACAGTAACCAATTACTTTGGTTCATTCACGGAAAAGCGTGTAAAACAATTTCAAGAGTATTACAGCTTAAAGGTAACCGGCGAACCAGACCAGGCCACATTATCAAAGATCGCAAGTCTCTTACCGAATCCGTTGAGTAAAGGTAAACGCCACAAGGATACGATTCCTTTGAAAAAGGACTTAAATAAATTAGGTTATGGTGGCATTACAGTAACGAACTATTATGGTTCATTCACAGAAAAGCGTGTAAAACAGTTCCAAAATTATTATGGTTTAAAGGTAACTGGTGAGGCAGACCAGGCCACATTATCAAAGATCGCAAGTCTATTGCCGAATCCACTGAGTAAAGGGAAGCGCCATAAAGACACGATCCCTTTGAAAAAGGACTTAAATAAACTTGGATATGGTGGCATCACAGTAACCAATTATTTTGGTTCATTCACAGAAAAGCGTGTAAAACAGTTCCAAAAGTATTATGATTTAAAGGTAACTGGTGAGGCAGACCAAGCCACTTTATCGAAGATCGCAAGTCTATTGCCGAATCCATTGAGTAAAGGGAAGCGCCATAAAGACACGATCCCATTGAAAAAGGACTTAAATAAATTAGGTTATGGTGGCATTACAGTAACGAACTATTATGGTTCATTCACAAAAAAGCGTGTAAAACAGTTCCAAAAGTATTATGATTTAAAGGTAACCGGCGAAGCAGACCAGGCAACGTTATCAAAGATCGCAAGTCTCCTGCCGAACCCATTAAGCAAAGGCAAACGCCATAAAGATACAATAGCATTTAAAAGGAATTTGAATAACATAGGTTTCGGTGGCATTACGGTTACGAACTACTATGGTTCATTCACAGAAAAGCGTGTGAAACAGTTTCAAAAGCATTACGGCTTAAAAGTAACCGGTAAAGGCGATGAAGCCACATTATCTGAAGTTAATAAAATTGTTTCAAGTCCAATGCAATTTGGAAAACGTCATCCAGAAACAGTCGATCTAAAGAAAAGGTTAAATTCAATAGGCTATGGTGGTATCACGGTAACCAATTATTTTGGCAAGTTCACAGAAAAGCGCTTAAAAGAGTTTCAGGCAGATAATGGTTTGCCTGTAAGTGGTATCGCAGATGAAGTTACATTAAGAGCAATCAGTAATCAAGACGTCGTTAAAATTTTCATAGATCCTGGCCATGGTGGACAAGATCCAGGTGCTTCGGGACATGGATTAAAAGAAAAGAACGTAGTACTTGAGATAGCATTACGAGTTGCAGATGTATTAACAAAGAATTACTTAGGTGTAGACGTCCAATTGTCACGAACAGCAGATACATTTATTGAATTGGAAGAAAGAGCAAGTCAAGCTAATGCATGGGGGGCTGATTATTTCGTTAGTATTCATAATAACGCTTTTAATGGAAGTGCCCATGGATTTGAAAGCTATATTTATAATGATAATGTATCGCAAACAACAAAAGATAAACAAAAGGATGTTCATCAATATATATCGAGTTCATTAAATGTGAATGATAGAGGTATGAAAGACGCAAACTTTAGTGTCTTGCGAAATACTTCAATGCCAGCAATATTATTAGAACTACTTTTTATTGATAATAAAGCAGAGGCTAATAAATTGGGTAGCACTCAATTCAAAAATAAACTTGGTAATATCGTAGCTAATGCTATAGCTAAATCTTATAGTCTTAAGAAAAGATAAGTGAATACAAAATGATATCGTATTTGGAGAGCTACATGTAGCTCTCCATTTGTTTCTACAAAAAACACCATAATCTACCAAAATCTATTGAAATTAGTACTTTAGTAGCCGATAATATAGTAGAGTCTTCATAAAATATCAAGGAGCTGATAACAGAAGGATGATAAAGAAATCTACGATGATAGTGGTAGTAGTTTTTTCTTTCTTCCAATTAAGTACATCCGTAATAGAAGCAGAAAGTAAGGATGAATTAACGGATGCGCAGATAAAAGAACTGGGGAAAGAAGATCCAAAAATTATTAAAGAGAAGCATGCTAGTTCAAATGATGAAGGGAAGGAGGAATTGGAGAAATCCCAAGAAAGTTCCATCTCAGATGAAGATGCTGACTTATTCAAGCCGTATCAAATTGGCGATCAAGGGGATCGAATAATCCAACTAAAAAGAGATCTAACCTCCTTAGGATATGGAAAATTTTCTGAGCACCCGTCACAACACTATGATAGTGAAACAGAAGATGTTGTTAAGAAATTCCAATTAGATTATGACTTAAATGAGACGGGTATCGCAGATAAGGATACATTGGAAAAGATAGAAGAAGTCTTATCTACGTTCAATCAAGAATCAGATATAGATGATTCTGAAGAAACCGAAGAAGTTGAAGATGAAGATCCTGAAACAGCGAAAGAGGCTGGCCCATCTGAGGAAGACTCTAATGCGCCTGAAGAAGGTAAGGTGGATGAAAAGGGAGACTCCGAAACATCGGGAGGAATTGAATCTGATGAAGGGGAAGACTTAGAAACGTCCGAGGATACTGAAATAGACGAAGGAGAGAAATCTGAAGCCGCTGAAGAGGATGAACTAAATACGTCGCAAGATATTGAGCCAAAGAAAGACAAAAAGCACTCGTTCACGGTAAGTAGTTTTAAATCTACTTCATTAAAAAAGGGAGTAAGAGACCCAAAAGTTATAGAATTAAAAAATAATCTGAATAAATTAGGTTATGGTGGCATCACGGTAACGAACTACTATGGTTCATTCACGGAAAAGCGTGTAAAACAGTTTCAAGAGTATTATGGCTTGAAGGTGACGGGCGAGGCAGATCAAGCGACGTTATCAAAGATCGCAAGTCTCTTACCGAATCCATTAAGCCAAGGGAAGCGGCATAAGGATACGATCCCTTTGAAAAAGGACTTAAATAAACTCGGTTACGGTGGCATCACAGTAACCAATTACTTTGGTTCATTCACGGAAAAGCGTGTAAAACAGTTTCAAGAGTATTACGGTTTAAAGGTAACAGGCGAGGCAGACGAGGCCACATTATCAAAGATCGCAAGTCTCTTACCGAATCCGTTAAGCCAAGGGAAGCGGCATAAGGATACGATCCCTTTGAAAAAAGACTTAAATAAATTAGGCTATGGTGGCATCACAGTAACCAATTATTTTGGTTCATTCACAAAAAAGCGTGTAAAACAGTTCCAAAATTATTATGGTTTAAAGGTAACAGGCGAGGCAGATCAAGCGACGTTATCAAAGATCGCAAGTCTTCTGCCGAATCCACTAAGTCAAGGGAAACGCCATAAGGATACGATCCCTTTGAAAAAAGATTTAAATAAATTAGGCTATGGTGGCATCACAGTAACCAATTACTTTGGTTCATTCACGGAAAAGCGTGTGAAACAGTTTCAAGAGTATTACGGTTTAAAGGTAACAGGTGAGGCAGACCAGGCAACGTTATCAAAGATCGCAAGCCTCCTACCGAATCCGTTAAGCCAAGGAAAGCGCCATAAGGATACGATTCCTTTGAAAAAAGACTTAAATAAATTAGGCTATGGTGGCATCACAGTAACCAATTATTTTGGTTCATTCACAGAAAAGCGTGTAAAACAGTTCCAAAATTATTATGGTTTAAAGGTGACAGGCGAGGCAGACCAGGCCACATTATCAAAGATCGCAAGTCTCTTACCGAATCCGTTAAGCCAAGGGAAGCGGCATAAGGATACGATTCCTTTGAAAAAAGACTTAAATAAATTAGGCTATGGTGGCATCACAGTAACCAATTATTTTGGTTCATTCACGGAAAAGCGTGTAAAACAGTTCCAAAATTATTATGGTTTAAAGGTAACGGGCGAGGCAGATCAAGCGACGTTATCAAAGATCGCAAGTCTCCTGCCGAATCCGTTAAGCCAAGGGAAGCGCCATAAAGACACGATCCCTTTGAAAAAAGACTTGAATAAATTAGGTTATGGCGGCATCACAGTAACCAATTATTATGGTTCATTCACAGAAAAGCGTGTGAAACAGTTTCAAGAGTATTACGGCTTGAAGGTAACAGGTGAGGCAGACCAAGCCACATTATCAAAGATCGCAAGTCTCTTACCGAATCCGTTAAGTAAAGGTAAACGCCATAAAGATACGATCCCTTTGAAAAGGGACTTAAATAAATTAGATTATGGCGGCATCACGGTAACGAACTATTATGGTTCATTTACGGAAAAGCGTGTAAAACAGTTTCAAGAGTATTATGGCTTGAAGGTGACGGGTGAGGCAGACCAGGCCACATTATCAAAGATCGCAAGTCTCTTACCGAATCCGCTAAGTAAAGGTAAACGCCATAAGAACACGATCCCACTAAAAAAGAAATTAAATGAAATAGGTTATGGCGGCATCACGGTAACAAATTATTATGGTTCTTTTACCGAAAAGAGAGTAAAAGAATTCCAAAAAGATTATGGTCTCCCGGTCACTGGTATTGCAGATGCTAAAACACTGGCAACAATCGAAAAGGCCATGGAAACAAGAGAAGTAATTACTTATTCTAAGTTCAATATTTCTCTTGAAGAAGCACTCAATATTCAAATGAATCAATTACAACAAACAGATAAATACCGGAATTTGCCAGCCTATGTGTCAGCTAATTATGTCGAAATTAAAAATGGGGTAGCAAGAACAACAGTAAATTTAAATGTACGTGCTGCTTCCAATACAGGTAGCCATATCTATGATACGATACCTAAAGGTACTAAAATTAATATCACCAAAAAAGGAAATACATGGCATGAAATAAGCTTTAATACCTGGAGAAATCCAACACGTGTAGATGTTAAGTATCATTTGAACCCAAATAATAATGATCCATTTCAGCATCTAGATTTATCCGAAAGTGCAAGTGTTTCGGCATGGTCATTAAACAATGTCTTACAAGGTAAAGGTGTACTCCAAGGTTTAGGACAAGCGTTCATTAATGGAGGCAAGCAACATTCCATTAATGAGATCTATCTTATTTCACATGCTCTGCTTGAAACAGGTCACGGAACTTCCAAATTAGCGTCTGGAATTGAAGTAGGAAAGAACAAATCCGGTAAACTAGTCTTAGTTACTTCAAGCAATAGAAGCAGTTTGACAAATATAAAGACAACATACAATATGTTTGGTATTGGTGCAGCTGATAGTGATCCAAATAGATTAGGAGCTATCCGTGCATATAACGAAGGTTGGTTCACACCTGAAGCAGCTGTCAGAGGTGGAGCGAAGTTTATTGGTAATAGTTATATTCACAACAGCTACAACCAAAACACACTATATAAAATGCGCTGGAATCCCGCAAACCCGGGATATCCGCAGTATGCAACAGATATTGGGTGGGCTGTAAAACAAGTTACGCAGATTAAGAATATGTATAACTTGCTGAATAACCCACTGTTAAAATTCAATATTGTTCAGTACCTATAGAAAAAAGGCCTAGTTCTTATTATATGAACTGGGCTTTTTTAGATTTTATGTCGATTAAGCTCGCAAAATCTGATATAGTAATAAAGTAGAATTATATATTGGATAAATTGCGAATCATTAATAGACTGATATACTTTCACAGTAAATATGATAGAATATACTAGGATGATTAAAACACAAATATACTAAGAAGGTGTATCTATGTGGAATATAAGTGAGTTGGTAATCGCATTTGTAATTTCTTGTGCAACAACATTGCTTGTTACTCCAATTATAATCAAATTAGCGAAAAAATTTAATGTAATTGATAAACCTAATAATAGAAAAATGCATAAGGACATGAAGCCCAGTATGGGTGGGTTAGCAATATTTATAGGTGCAGCTGCCGGATTCATTTACTTGCAGCCAATGCATGACCAATTAAATGCCATTGTTATTGGTGCGTGTATCATGCTTATTACGGGTATTTTAGACGACATGTTTGAATTTAGGGCCATGTATAAGCTCGCAGGCCAAATTACTGCGGCGGTTGTTGTCGTTTCATCGGGGCTCATTATTGAAAAACTGACAATTCCTTTTGTCGGTACTGTTTATCTGGGCTTTTTGGGTATTGCTATTACGATATTCTGGATTGTTGCTGCATCGAATGCTATTAATTTAATTGATGGTTTAGATGGACTGGCAGCGGGTGTATCTGCAATAGGTTTAACCAGTATACTAGTGATGGCTTTCATCGATTATAGACTCGTTGTAGTCTACCTTTGTATCATTTTAATAGGGAGTTGTATTGGTTTTTTATTTCACAACTTTCATCCGTCAAAGATTTTCATGGGGGATACCGGTGCATTATTTTTAGGGTATTCTATTGCAATTGTTTCGATGTTGGGTCTATTTAAAAATGTTGCTTTCTTTAGTTTTATCGTACCAATTATTGTGCTCGCGATACCTATTTTCGACACGATTTTTGCAATTATAAGGCGTGCGATTAATAAACAAGGAATTGCTACACCGGATAAAAAGCATATTCATTATCAATTAATCAGTATGGGTTATTCTCATCGCGCTTCAGTATTAATTATCTATGGTTTTAGTATTTTCTTTGGTAGTGTGGCGATCGTTTTTAATAGTGCTACATTATTAACTTCCTTGGTACTGTTGGGCGTTATTATATTAGGCATTCAACTTATAGCGGAAATAGCGGGTATTACGATGTATAATCATCAACCATTGCTGAATGGAATTCGTAGAGTAGCAGGAGTAAGGAAAGTTGAGTAGATAGTGAAAGAAAAAAGGTTGCTAATCCTTTTGTGATTAGCAACCTTTTTTTATTAGTATTCGTAATTGTCATCAAGTGAATCGTCTACGGGTTGATCGGGTTCACTATAGGGATCAGATTCTTCAACCGGAGTTTCAGTAGAAGTATCTACCAATTCAAGATGTTCTTTTAATATACTTTGTGTTTCCGCGAGTGACGCTTGATCTACTTTCCAATAATACGTACCTGAAGGTTGATAATCGATTCCGTCTAAGGTTAATGATTCTATATCTAAACCTTTTTTACTTGTCCCATAAGCTACGAGGCTTTTCATTTCTTCAAATTTTAGCGTCGTTGCCATATTATCTCCAACTGCTTCAATCATATCATCATATTTTAACACGGAGCTAATAGATGTTGCTTTGTTAATTGCAGCTTTAACAATTTCCAACTGACGCTTTCCACGTTCAATGTCATTGTCCTTTTTCCTTGTACGAGCTAGTGCAAGGGCTTCTTCGCCGTTTAATGTTTGAATCCCTTCCATTAAATGTATGGCATCTCGCTTGTCTTTTGAATTTGACTCTTTGAATTCATAAGGGACTTCAACCTCTATCCCGTTTATCGCATCAACAACTTCAACGAAAGCTTCAAAATTAACCTTCACATAATAGTCAACAGGTATGTCGAGTAAATTTTCAGCGGCATCCATCGTTGACTTTGGACCACCGAATGCATGTGCATGGTTAATTTTTGTTTCATAGCCAGCTTCAGGAAGATATACTAGTGTATCACGCGGTATACTAAGCATTTTTACACTCTTCTCATCTTTATTTAGTGTAGCTAGCATTAATGTATCTGTTCGAGAGTTTCCGGCATTGTCTCTTTTTTCATTCTCGTCTACTCCCATAACGAGAATCGAAACGTTATCGAATTTAGGGTCTACTACTGTTTCCCTAAGATCCGACTTTTCTCTTCCTTCATCATCAAAGGATCCGGATAAAGCAGTATCTGCCTTCACGTAAAGGTAGGTGGCGTAACCTGCAACAGAAAGAAAAGCAATAAGTACGAATATGAAGGTGAAAAATACTCCTTTACGTAATTTCTTTTTTGGTTTTTGCCTCTTTACCCGGGTTTGAGTATATTTATTTCTAGTCATTTTAAATTTCTCCTTTAGTTTCACAAAAGTGGGTAAAGCAAACTACCCAGTATAAGTTTTAATATTATATTGTCTGATACAATAGAATAAAATTGAATATTAATAGATTTAGCGAAAAATGTAAAAGCTCAATTGTAATTCTACTACGAATTACCCTATAAGTACATTAAAAAACCATTACAATTTTTGTAAGCGAAGGTTTTATTATACTTCATCTGATCAGGTTTAAAAGTATAAAATGTTCTCTTATGAAAATTAGTGTTATTTGCTATTAGAGAGCTAGATTAGTAGACATGACAGGAAGTTTTTTAATATCGTCGCGCAAGTTAAGATGAGAAGCAGGGGACTGGTCTGGAAAGGGTTAATTCTTATAATGATCCTTAACTTTATACAGATCGCGTTTGATTTTAGTTGTTGAGACTCCAATTGTTCTTGGTAAATAAACAACCTCGCAATATTCTTTTAAAAAGTCAAATTCACCTTCCCAGTCATCTCCTATTACGAAAATATCAATGTTATGTACAACAACATCATTGATTTTTTGACTCCATGAACTTTCCGGGATAACTTCATCCACATAACGGATAGCCTCAAGTACTACTTTACGATTTTTGAATGTATGGTATGCTTTTTTGTTTTTTAAACTGTTAAAATCATCTGTAGAAATCGCTACGATTAAATAATCGCCCATTTCTTTTGCGCGACGCAATATATTGATGTGCCCAGTATGAATTAAATCAAACGTTCCATAGGTGATTATTTTCTTCAAAGTTTTCTCCTCCATATCTGTTTGCAATCATTTGAACATCGAATGAATTAACGTAGGGAGCTATTAAATGAAGTGTAAATATATGATAACCGTAGAGTATAATGAAGTAAAGTCACGCAAATGAAAAATTGGTCCGCAGCACATGTCTATAGTCCCGCGCTGGAACTATGAGCGTTTTATACATTAACTAAACGTTTGATCAAGATCATAAAATACCCTTTAATATGGGTATAGTGATGGAGCACCTTTTAAAAAGGAAAACGATCCTTTTCAACATCATAGTTGGAAAAGATCGTTTTATTGGAACCGACATGAAACAAGAAGAGCAAACTAACTTGTAACTAGTTTCTCATGTCCATAAACTGGTTGCCCATTAATAAAAGTAACCTTGACAACAATGTCTTTAATTTCTTCTGGTTTTATGGTTGTAGAGTCTGTATCAAGTATTGCAAAATCTGCTTGTTTCCCTATTTCAATACTGCCGGAGTGTTTTTCTTCAAAATTTAATTTAGCTCCATAAATTCTACAGTCCGGCATCATTTACAACACACTCAGCGTTTCATCCTTCACATCACTAATAAACATACACCCGGGAGCGTGTGTAATCATAATAGAAGGCTTACTTTGCATAGCTACAGCTTGTGGTGTAACCCCACACGCCCAAAATACCGGAACTTCACCATCTTTAATCGTAACTGCATCGCCAAAATCAGGCTTTGTAATATCAGTAATACCGATTTGACTAGGATCGCCAATATGAATCGGCGCTCCATGTACAGACGGGAAGCGAGATGTTATTTGAACAGCGCGAATCGCATCAGCATGTGACATCGGTCGCATACTGACGACTGTCGGTCCTTCAAATACACCGGCTTTTTCACACGGAATATTTGTTTTATACATGGGAACATTACATTTTTCTTCTATATGACGAATTGGAATTCCTGCTGCCAGAAGCGGCGTTTCAAATGTAAAACTGCAACCTAATAGAAAGCCGACCATATCATCTTCCCAGTACTCCGTTATATCTGTTACTTCGTTCGTATACTTTCCATCTTTGTAAATTCGATATTTCGGAATATCTTTGCGGATATCAGCTCCATTAGCAATTTTAACAGGAGTAAAAGATCCAGCTTCCGTAACATCCAATAGTGGACACGGTTTAGGGTTTCGTTGACAGAACAAAAGGAAGTCAAAGGCATGTTCCTTTTTTAAAATGACCAGATTTGCTTGTGTAAAACCTTTCGACATGCCGGCAGTTGGTCCTGTGATTTCTTGATTACGGATCAGATTCCTGATTTCGCTAGGCGCCATTGTTTTATAGTTCTCCATTCTCATCTCTCCTTCAAATCATCATGCTGCTTACTCGAAAAGCAAAGGAATTTGTTCAATGAGTGTCATAATCCCTAAACAACCCATGAGCACCACGACAAGTCCTCCTGTGATGGTCAGCCAGAGGGGGTGTTTATAATTACCGACAATGTCTTTCTTATAAGCTGCAATTAATAATGTCCCTAGTGCAAGCGGTAAAATAAGCGCATTTAAAGCACCGACTAATAAAAGCACATTAACTGGTTGTCCTACAAATGCAAAAGTTGTGGTAGAAACGACGATAAATAGGATCGTAATCCAATTATGATATTTTTCAATGACCGGGCTAAACGAACGGATAAATGAAACAGATGTATAGGCTGCCCCGACTACTGATGTAATGGCAGCTGCCCACATGATTACACCAAACATCCGGTATCCGACATTTCCAGCCGCGAGTTGAAACACAGAAGCAGGCGGATTGGCAGGGTCGATGGTAAGCCCTTGTGATACAACGCCAAGTACTGCCAGGAAGAGCGCTACACGCATGACACCTGTAACGGCAATACCGGTCACAGAACTTTTAGTGACAAGCGGTAATGATTCCACGCCTTTAACCCCTGCATCTAGTAAACGGTGTCCGCCTGCAAACGTAATATAGCCTCCGACTGTCCCGCCGACAAGTGTTACAATCGCAAAGATACTTATTTCTTCCGGCATAACCGTATTGACAATAGCTTCGCCTATGGGTGGAGTAGTTGTAAAGGCAACATATAGCACCAGTGCAACCATGACAATACCAGCAACTTGCACGACCTTGTCCATTGCTTTATTTGCTTCTTTCACTATGAAAATTAAAATGGCAAATGCAGCACTGATTATTGCCCCGGTTTTTGGATTGAGTCCAAGCATGGCATTTAAACCAAGTCCTGCTCCCGCAACATTACCGATATTGAAGGCAAGACCCCCGAACACGATAAGACCTGCTAAAAGAAAACCGAGTCCGGGAAGCACTTTGTTGGCAATTTCCTGGCCGCGCATTCCTGATACTGTAATGATTCTCCAAACATTGATTTGTGCAAAAACGTCAAGCAATAAAGAGATTAAAATAACGAATGCAAAGCTTGCTGCCAACTGTTGTGTAAATACTGTAGTTTGTGTTAAAAATCCCGGACCAATCGAGGATGTCGCCATTAAGAAGGCTGCGCCGAGCAGCACATTCTTGCCAACTTTCTTTTTTGGTGGTGTTTTATTTGAATTTTCCTGCTCTATTAACTCTTCATTTCGTGCCTCCATGCAGAGTCCACCCTTCTAATCCCGAATTGCCGAAACAATGATGTTATTTTTCTGAAACGCATCTGCTATAAACTTTGTAAAATCAAGGGCGTGTTCTCCGTCTCCATGAATGCAAATCGTGTCAGCCTTTAGTGAAACCTCTGTATTTTGTCTGGAAGTGACTTGGCCTTCCGTCACCATTTTGACCACTTGAGCGGCTGATTCTTCCTGATCAGTAATTAATGCATCGGCCTCTGAACGGGAAGTGAGTGATCCGTCTGACTGATATGTTCGATCAGCAAACACCTCATGTGCCGTACGTAGTCCGATTTTTTCTCCTGCTTTTGTTAATTCGCTTCCTGCTAGACCGAATAAGACGAGTGAAGGCGAAATGTCATAAACGGCACGCGCAATTGCTTCTGCAAGCTCTGGATCCTTTGCTGCCATATTGTACAAAGCCCCGTGTGGTTTGACATGTTGCATTGTTTCATTGTGAGGTGCTAAAAAACCTTGTAAAGAACCGATTTGATAAACGACCATATCATAGGCTTCTTGTGGAGTAATATGCATTTCACGGCGTCCAAATCCATTTAAATCCGGTAAACCGGGATGTGCACCGACTTTCACATTATTTTCAATTGCCAAATTTACAGTTTCTCGCATCACACTGGGATCACCGGCATGGAATCCGCATGCAATATTTGCTGACGTAACATATTTTAATATTTCACTTTGTTCACTAAGTTTATATCTGCCGAAACTTTCTCCCATGTCACAGTTTAAATCTACTTTATACATTTCTATTCCTCCAATGATTTACAAGGGTAAACGCTTACACTTATTTTTCTATTCCGAATTAAGGAACTTCAGTTTTGAATTGTAAACACATAATAGCATAAAACATTTAAACTGCAAAGATATACATGACTGAAAAATAGAACTTGATAGAAATCTAAATTCGTTAGCTTGCTTTTTGATTTATGCGATTTATAATAAACTAATAAGATCCGATTATCAGGATTAAAATACCGAAATGCGGAATGAAAGGAACTGTTAATATGACAAAACTATATAGGGAGGCGGCAATCAGGCCTTTAGGGGATTCTGCACTCATTGTTCAGCTCGGGGAGGGAATGAGTCCGGCTATACATAACAAAATAAGAAGCCTGTCAATATTAATACAAGCGCATGCCTTTGAAGGGTTTGTGGAGTGTGTTCCTGCTTATCAAAATCTAACAGTCTATTACGATCCTTATATTGTCCATATTTCCAATCAAGAAGATAGAAGGTTAACCCCTTTTCAAAAAGTAAGCGCTTATCTAAATGATTTATTATTACAACTGGATAAAAAGACGTCATTTGAAGAAAGAACTGTTACTATTCCCGTTTTGTATGGCGGGGAATGTGGGCCTGATTTGGAATATGTGGCGAATTATCATGATCTGTCTGTTGAAGAGGTTATCCAAATTCATTCGGAAGGTGACTATTTGGTGTATATGATCGGCTTTGCCCCAGGGTTTCCTTTCATAGGCGGGATGGACGGGCAAATTGCAACACCGCGTAAGGAAACGCCCAGGTTAGCTATTGATCCCGGTTCTGTTGGAATCGCCGGAAAACAGACGGGCGTTTATCCGCTTGAAACCCCGGGTGGCTGGCAGATTATCGGACGCACGCCTATCCATCTGTTTTTGCCTGAACAATCACCGCCGACATTATTGCAATCTGGAGATAAAATTCAATTCGAACCAATTTCGCCAGAGGAATATGCGCATTACAGGGAGGCAGAAAAATGAGTGTGGAGGTGCTTAGTCCGGGCCTTTTTACTACAATTCAGGACCTCGGCAGATACGGATCACAACAATTTGGTGTTATTGTAAGCGGTGCAATGGATAGTTATTCTTTAAGAATCGCGAACCTGCTTGTCGGGAATAGGGAAGGGGAAGGAGCGCTTGAAATAACACTGGTCGGGCCGAAACTTCAATTTGAACATGATCAATTAATCGCAATTACCGGCGGTGACTTACATGCAACGATTGACGGGAAAGCTGCACCATTGTGGCGCCCGCTACTTATAAGGAAAGGTTCAATATTGCAGTTCAAATCAGCTGTTAAAGGCTGTAGAGCATACGTTGCATTTGCCGGCGGGATTGCTGTACCTGAAGTGATGGGAAGTAAAAGTACCTACGTCCGTGCGGGAATCGGTGGGTATCAGGGAAGAGCATTGCAAAAGAAAGATAGATTTGTATGCGGTGAAACGGGGGAGATAGGCCAATCATTTGTCCATCAACTGGAACAAGCGAAGCATCATTTTTCATGGAGTGTGAATGACGGGCTGATTGATTTTCGCCAAACACAATCAATCCGCATTCTAAGAGGATCTGAATTCGACCGATTTGATGAACAGAGCAGACAGCAGCTATTTCAATTACCTTACACATTAACAACTTCGGCAGACCGAATGGGGTATCGCTTGGAGGGACCAGCACTTTCGCTGGCGGAAAAATTTGAGTTACTGTCTGAAGGGGTCACGTACGGAACGATACAAGTGCCATCGAGCGGGAAGCCGATTATTTTAATGGCTGATAGGCAAACAACCGGAGGCTACCCTAAAATCGGGCAGGTAATTTCTGCTGACTTGCCGAGTTTGGCACAATTGCAGCCGACAGCTTCGATCCATTTTAAAGAAGTTACGCTTGAGCAAGCGGAGTGTGAGCTATTAAATAAAGAACGGATTATTCATGAAATAAAAATGAGTATCCACCTTAAAGCGCGTTTTCTATAGATGGAAATATCCTCCTATTAATCCGAAAAGTGGAAAACAGGAGGGATATTTTTTATCCCCCGTTAACTGCAGTAAGACCCCCACTTAATCAAGTTTCATTTTATATTTGTGTGTAGCCGAGTCGTCTTGATATCTCTTCAGCCGCAGCTTTTGCTTTGGCAGCAAAAACCGGGACGTTTTCACTTTGATAATTCGCTTCCATTCCGGCAATGCTAATCCCCGCGGCGATATCCCCTTTATGATCGAAAATCGGCGCCGCAATCGCTGATGTATGATTTTCCAGTTCAGAATGGCTGATTGTATATCCATCTTTTCTCGATTGTTTAATGTTTTCATAGAGTCGTGATTGATCTGTAATTGTTCCAAGCGCAAAAGATTTGAGTTCAGTAGACTTTAGATAAGCGTCTATTTCCGCATCCGGTAAGTAGGTTAAAATAATCCTCGAACAAGCTCCTGCATATAAAGGGCTTCTTCTGCCAATTGCTGTGTAAAGGCGAACCTTTTGATTGGTGTCAAGCTTCTCAATATAGATAGCTTCATCACCCTGTTTAACAATTATATTAATCGCTTCATTCACATCATTATGTAAGTCCTGCATAATAGGATAGGCAATTTTCCGAATATCAAGTCTGGAAGAAACAAGATGCCCGAACTTTAGAAATGAAAGCCCTAGACGATATTTTGTATCCGCACGCTTCTCCAACAATTCCATTTCCTCGAGCGATGTGAGCATACGATAGACAGAGGTTTTCGGAATGCCTGAGAGTTCAATGATTTCCTGAAAAGACAATGCTGCATGATTGATAAATAAATTTAAAATTTCCATTGAACGGACAACGGTTTTATTTTTATTGTTCATATTATCCCCTTATTGTGTCTTCTGTTTATTTTTGTAGTTCTCTACATTATAGTTTGCTTCCGTGTTTTTTTAAAAAGGGGTGCACGCGTCCTTCCGCTATAATTAACGAAGCTGATACTGATGACAACCAACAGCAGACCGGCCAGCAGTGTATATGTAACCGGTTCTTTCAGAAATATCGTTCCGATGAGCACGGATATAATCGGCACAAGGAATGTGAAAGCACCTACTTTACCCGCATCCCCCGCATTGACAAGGCTATAATAGATAACATATGCAACAGGGATCCCGAGCGTGGAACCGAAGCCAAGCCCTGTGAAATATTTTGCATTCCATACAATGGCTGACCAGCTTTCCAAGAAAGTTCCAACTCCTAATAGGACAGCACCCCCGATAATACATTGCAAGGCCACCATCCAAAATGCATCAACCTCACCGCTTACTTTTTTCACATAAAACACCCCGAATGCCCAGCATATAGCTGTGAGTAAACCTAAAAACACGCCAATACCTGATAAGTGATGAATTAATCCATCCACACTGACAACAGCTATCCCAAAAAAGCCGATTAACAGACCTGTTATTTTGATGGGTGACATATGTTCACCGAGCCAAATCCAGGCGAATAGGCTGAGTAAAACGGGTTGAAAATAAACAAGAACGGAGAAGAGCCCGCCAGGCAAGTAAATCAGTCCGACAGTTTGAATCCCGAAAAAGCAAATCGTATTGAATAACGCGGAAATACAGTATTTCTTCCAGTGTTTCCGCCAGTTTATTTTACTGCGCAAATGAAATATAAAGATAGCTAATAGAAGGCCGCCGATAAATGCCCGCATGCCTGCAAATAGCAAGGGAGGTGTATATGGCACAGCCAGTTTGTAGACCGGCCAGCTGCAACCCCAGATGACAATTAGACAAAGAAGTGCAATAAGTGGTTTTATAGCTACTTTTTTCGCCACTAGCCTATCCCCCTCTGTAGTTGGAATTTTCAGTCGTAACTACACTATACCTCAAAAGGATATCCTTTGTAACTAATAATATGTTTCCAATGTATGTGTTATTCAGGTTCATAAAAGAGTCAACCTATTGTTGAGGGTGTGGTTTAAAAGTTGTCTCCAAATCCATGGCTTTGTTATGACCAACAAGCCTAGGATAGCGAGTTTTTACCTTTTTCACGTGAATGAACCATTTTGACACTATAGAATATTAATAGTAAAATAAAGGTATAATAATACTATGGAGGTTTGTTTATTATGAATATAAAACCATCTGCCTCAATTCGCAATAACTATAATGAAATTTCTTCCCTCTGTAAGGAAACTGGCGAGCCGGTTTATTTGACTAAAAATGGAGAAGGCGATTTAGTTGTCATGGACATTGCATCTTTTAGTCGAAGGGAAAGTATGCTACGCCTTAGAGAAAATTTAATCGCAGTTGAGGAGGACAGACTGGCGGGAAAGAAAGGGTTCTCCCCTGATGATGTAGATAAGATGATGAAAAAAGTTATTGAAGAGAGCACAGATGGACAGATACCAATAAAAAACGATAATTGAAGCCTCCAAGTCGTTCCCTGAAATTTATAAATTTCGTACCGCCTCATAAAGTCTCCGGTAAGTATGTGATAATAAATTCAAGAAAAGATCATTTTGCATATATACTATCCAAAAGGATGTGGTCTGTATGTGCTAAGAAGGATAAGGATATGATTGCTCTAACATTAGATGAAATTGAAGCTAGGGCAAAAAAACAAACTCTGTCGTTAAAGAAAATTTAATTAGATAATTCAGAAATAGTAAACAGGCCAAGAAACCCAAAAAGGGTCGAGTTAGGCCTAAAGATTCAGTTGAAGGAAGCAAATTAGCCTCTTTTAAAAGGAAGTAGGGATGTGACGTCTAATAGTTTAAATTAAACAGTAGTATATAATGATAAAGGAGTGTGATCCCTTTGGCGATGGAGTCTTTTCAAGTGAATTTACCAAAAGAGTTTTTGGCATTATTGAATCAACTAGAAGGTAAAAATCTTGATGCCAAGGTAAAAATCTCATTGGCTATTGGGCTTTATGTCGAAAAGCAAGTGACACTAGCAAGAGCAGCTGATTTAGCGGGAAAATCATTAGGGGAATTTATTGACTTATTACGCTCGAAAAACATCCCGTGGATGGAATATACAGATGAGCATTTGAAGGATGATGAACAAGCTATCCAGAAATTATTGGAAGACAATGAGTAAAATCATATCTAACTCCACACCAATTATTGGTTTATCGAGAAGTTGTCCATAGTAGTTCACCTCGACAGTACGGTAGAGATCAATTAGAACTAATCATCTTTTTATTTTGATATTCTATCAAAATACTAATCAACGGCAGACCATCACTCAGATGAAAATTCATATTTTTCTCTGCACTCCTAAATAAGGCTGTTCGATGACTTTAATATCAGGATTATTTGTATGAAATATATACAACTCACGTGATTGGTCTTTCGCATGCGTTTTTTTGTAGGCTCTCCACGCATCATTTCCATTCTCAAAATCAGAAATAACAGCCATATCATTAATTATTCTTTCACCCTGATGTGTTTTTGCACTGAGCGCTTCAACTAAAACACACCGATTTGGAAACCTTACTCTTACTTCTTCCCATTTCATTACATGAACCCCTTTTCCTAAAAAAGAAGTATTTGTAAAAAGATAGTAGTTTCCTATTGTTAGAGTATAAGTTTTTTAGGTATTAAAACCTCCTTGTAAGGTATAAAATAGCCCATCAATTTTATTCTGCAATAGAAGTCGGAAAAATGAAATATTTAAATTTGATTATAATCTTTAAGCTTACATGCCACCTTTTTCACTCAACTAACGATTGTAGTGGTGAAAGGAGGTGAGGCATATGGCAGAAGCAGTATTGATTACGTCACAGCTGCGCCTGGTTCTTGTCGACGGAATGGATGAGGAAAACGGGGAACCGATTTACAAATTTAAAAGCTTTAATAACGTTAAAACAAGTGCAGACGCAGACCAATTGTATGCGATTGGAGAAGCGTTTGCTGGGTTGCAGGAACGTGAACTTTCCATTATCGAACGGAAAGACAGCTCCGACATCAGGGGAGAAGGCTAATAACGGAAAATGATAAAGGTGGGAGGTGAGACGGTGAAAAAGCTTGAGTTGAAATTCGAAAACGAAGACGGGAAAACGGTAACTTATTCTCTGGATAAGCCAGTTGAACCAGTCGATCCGGAAGCTGTGAAAAGCGCGATGGATGTGATCATCGAACAAAACGCATTCACATCATCAGGAGGCGATCTGATTGCCAAAAAGAGCGCACGCGTTGTTGATCGTACGGTGGAAGAAATTGATTTGGCGTAGATAGAATGCAGACCAGCGTGATTGTTGGTCTGTATTTTTGGTGTACAGAAAGTTATAAATGCTAAATATACATAGTTAAGTATCTCTTACATATTATTGGGAAAAGAATGATACAACCAACACTATTTTGGTGGATAACGACTTTTGTTGTTTATATACCCAGGTTACTTTAAGTTTAAGTGCGTTTGCGAAATTTACAAAAGCCTCTTTAAAAGAGGAGGGAAAAATATGAAACGAAAAGATTCCCGATTGAATAGAAGGAAGGTTCGTGTAAAGGTGAGATCCCTCCCTCACAATCATCTAACCCGCCAGCGTGGATGTTCGGCAGTTTCGTTACTATGATTCTGCTGTTTTTCAATTGTAGAAGAACAGTTCGGGCAAATAATCGCTTTAACGGGGATTGGCGTACAGCAATAGGGACATTCTTTCTTCATCATCGCATCGATTGGACGCTGATGCGGTTTTTTCCAGCGGTTCACTTGCCTGACCACAAGGAAAACGACAAATAAGATGATAATGAACCGAATGAAAGCTGTAATAAATAGACCATAATTAATCGTTGCTGCACCAGCTTCTTTAGCAGCTTCCAAAGAAGGATATGTACGCCCATTAAGGCTGATATATAAATTTTCAAAGTCTATTTTAGAATACAACATTCCAGCTGGAGGAAGGAGGATATCTCTAACGAGCGATTCGATCAACCCACTAAAAGCAGCACCTAAGACAACCCCAACCCCCATATCGACAGCATTTCCTCTAACTGTAAATTGCCGGAATTCATGGAATAAACCCATCACTTTCAGGCCTCCTTTACCTATTCTTATTCTATGAAGAAGTTGGACAGACTATGACGCACGAGTTTTGGGGGATGTTTTATTTATCATAGGACAGGCAATTTCAGGTGTGATATAATTAACAATGGTTACCAATTGTTCGGGGTGGGAGATTGCTCTCCTTTCGTTCTTAATGTCTAAGAAGGAAGGAGGTGATCGCAATGGATCTGTTAAAGGATATATTCCTAATCTTGTATGGAGCGATTATCAATCAAGTGATCGCTCTTTTATTCACAAGGAAATGCAGAAAAAATCCAAAGGAAAAAACCACCCTACAACGCTCTACCAAAAGCAAGGGTGGTTCTTTGGATAAATAGTTATTTTTAAGAGCAACCTTCCGCTTCGAGCGAAACGGTTACCGCAAGGCGATGTGTATCAGCACATCGTCTTGTTTATTCTATTCTTATTATACCACAATTATTCATTTTTGAAACCACTTATCATATGCGATTTAAAACACAAACACTCTAATCTTCTGCGCCATTCTTACGAAAAAGAAGGTTCTTTTTTTGTCCCATTTATAGGACATATCATATTGGTGGCAGAGGAGAACCTGGTTATTGCGACCATCGCACGTATTAGGCGGTTATCGCACGAGTCTCCATGTATGTCGCACGCTTACTATCCATTATTGCACGACTTTCCCACTTTATCGCACGACTATTACACAGGATAGAAAGTTATCTGTCTTTGCTTATAAGTTTCACTGTACAAAAATAGATGGTATAATACATAGGTTACGTTTTTCGCCAAGCTTTTGGCAAGTGTTTATAAGGAGAAGGGCAAACGTGGATACATTTATTGTGAAGAAAGTTTTAAATAACAATGTATTAATTGCAACGGATCACGCTGATGAAGAAGTTGTGCTGATCGGTAAAGGGATTGGATTCAATATGAAAAAAGATGCGTCCATCCGTGAAGATAGTGTTGAAAAGTTATTTGTCTTGCGTAATGAAAAGGAACAGGAATATTATAAAAATTTACTTCCACATATCGATGAAAAAGTATTAAGCACGCTGATT
>Ga0209487_1000273_pt1 | contig 46572 bp, 77 predicted proteins | sample Poulit2012_FD_187524 | JGI IMG/M metagenome (GOLD analysis project Ga0209487, IMG submission 187524) | Agricultural soil microbial communities from Georgia to study Nitrogen management - Poultry litter 2012 (SPAdes) (version 2) | ecosystem: Environmental > Terrestrial > Soil > Agricultural land... | reverse complement strand
TTCGAGTGGTATCCCATCGAGAATCTGAGGGGGCCGAAGGGCGACACTGGGGAGAAGGGCGACAAGGGCGACAAGGGCGACATCGGGGAGCGGGGGCCGCGCGGGTATCAGGGTGAGCAGGGGCCGCGCGGGTTCCGGGGCGACAATGGCGAGAAGGGTGACCCCGGCGACACTGGCCCGGAAGGGCCGGAAGGGCCGCAAGGCCCGGAAGGGCCACAAGGTCCGGCGGGTGCGGACTCTACGGTGCCCGGCCCGAAGGGTGACAAGGGTGACAAGGGTGACAAGGGCGACCCCGGCGAACAGGGACCTCCCGGCTCGATCCTCGACACCGGGTGGCGAGACATTACCGCCGAACTGAACGAGCGTGTGCACGGCGGGGCGCTCATGGTGCGCCGAGTAGGAGACACCGTGTTCTTGGGAGACCCGTCAATCTTCGGCGTCACTTTCGGCAACCAGGGGGCGTTCTGGTCCATGCCTGTCGGATTTAGGGGGACGGGTGTGCAGCAGGTCGGGATGACTATGAACATCTTGTCCGGAGAGGTCAAGAGTGCGGCGGTGAGAGCACGAGCGAATGACTTGCACGTGCTAAAAACGCCGGCAGATGACAACGATTTCAGGTGGACGCCGGGGGGCTGCTACCACACTTCCGACCCGTTCCCTGATGAGGCTGACTGGCCTGGCGTAGCCTATCCCTAGCCGCGTCTCCACCACGACGTGCTACCCTCACCATTAGCAGTACCCGGATGGCGTATAGGGCCTCGGGACCGGCATGGCATGCAGGGCCTCGGTGACAACCGCACCAACTGTCACCACGGAGGACACCATGGCACGCGCCATCGGCCGCATCGCACGCCTCGCAACCCAGTACGAGGATCAAAGCGAACAGCTAGAAGACGACACCACCTCGTTTGAGGTGCCCGAAGACCTATCCACCCTCAGCGACGACGACCTCGCCGCCCTCCACGCCCAGGCCGTCGACCACTTCGACAGCCTCTACGGTGACGGGTCGAACCTGTCCGACGAGGATGTCACCACCCTTGAAGCGCTCACCGAGGGCATCGAGGTACTGAACGCCGAGGTCGCCGTGCGGGAGGAGCAGGCCGCCGCCCGCGCCGAGAAGGCCGCGGAACTGGCTACCCGCGTTCGCGGTGAGGACGAGGCCGAGGCACCGGCGGCCGAGGGGGACGCCGAGGACCCTGATGAGGGTGAGGCCACCGAGACCCCCGAGGCGGCAGCCGAGGACCCCGCCGAGGAGGCCGTTGAGGGGGAGGCCGTGGAGGAACCGGAGGCGGTTGCAGCCTCCGCGCGCCGCGGCCCCGTCCGCGTCAACCTGTCCGGCCGGGGACGGCGCCACGAGCCGCGGGAGGAGCCGGGCGCCACCGGGGTACGGTCGGTGATGTTCGCCAACGACGCCCCGGGCCTGCGTGACGGGCAGGGTATTGACTTCATGGACGCCGCCCGCGCCCTCGACCGCCGCCTCATGGGCTTCAACACCCAAACGTATGAGACGGCACGCCGATCCGGTCGGGCCCTACGCGAGCAGCATTCCCTCGTCACCATCCGTAAGCCGTTCAATGATGATCAGGTCATCAAGAACAGCGACCCGGAGCATGTGGCCGAGGTGCTGGCGCGGGTGACGGATGAGCGCAACACCCCGCAGGGGGCGCTTGTCGCGTCCGGCGGTTGGTGCGCCCCATCCGAGGTGCTGTACGACAACCTCCTCGAACTGGAGTCGCGTGACGGCCTGTACTCCCTTCCGGAGGTCGGGGTGAACCGGGGAGGGTTCCAGTTCACGCGGGGGCCGTCGTTCCGCGACATCTACGACAACACCGGGTTCTCGTACACCGAGCAGCACGACATCGACGGCACCTACGGCACCGACGCCACCGGTGAGGGTAACGGCAGCGAGGGCAGCAAGCCGTGCTACCACGTCGACTGCCCGCCGTTCGAGGAGGCCCGCCTCAACATTGCCGGGCTGTGCATCACCGCCGGACTGTTGCAGGCACGCGGCTACCCTGAGGTTATTGCGCGCACGATCCGCGGGGCGCTTGTGGCGCACGACCACAAGATGGCCGCCCGCCGGGTCAACGCTGTTGCTGCCGGGTCGGAGGCCCTGACCATGCCGTCCGGGCAGGTCGGCGCGACGGCCCCGCTCCTGACGGCGGTCGAACTCCAGGTCGAGCACTACCGTTACGTGCACCGGATCAGCCGGAGCACGACCCTGGAGGCCGTGTTCCCGCTGTGGACGCACGGCGCGATCCGCGCGGACCTCGCCCGGCGCCTGGGCGTGGACATGATCAGTGTCCCGAACAGCCGGATCAACGCGTGGTTCGCGGAGCGTGGCGTGGCCCCGCAGTTCATCTACAACTGGCAGGACATCACCGGGGACGCCGCCGACTTCACCGCGTGGCCGACCGAGGTGGAGTTCCTGCTTTACCCGGCCGGTGCGTGGGTTGCCGGTGGTGGGGACGTGATCACGCTCGACACGATCTACGACAGCGTGAACCTGGGCACCAACGACTACACGGCCCTGTTTACGGAGGAGTCGTGGCTCGTGGCGCGCATGGGACCGGAGTCCCGGCGGGTTACGGTGCCGCTCGACACGACCGGCGCGACGCACGCCGGGGTGCTCATCAACCATGACGGCACCGCCGTCACGGACCCGACGACGGACTGAGATGGGGGCGGGGGCGGGACCGTTCACTAGTCCCGTCCCCGCACCGTCGAGGAAGGAGGAGCCGTGACGGTTACTACCACTCACGTCCTACCGCCCGCCGTCGTGCAGGCACCCGCCCGTCAACCGTTCCAGTACGGCCTGTTCTCCGTGCTCACCTGGCGCACCGGGGACAGGTGGGAGGGTGGCGGGGTCACGTGGACGCAGGACGCCAACGCCGGTTTGGCGGCCATGGGCGCGTGGCAGTGTGAGGAGCACGAATACTCGGGGCTGCCTAAGGTGTTTCACCGGCCTGACTGTGGGGCCGGGTTCGCCTCGGCGTTTACGATCATGGCCGGGCATGTCGCGTCCGCGGGGGCGTTCGGGGTCGCCGAGGCCCGGGAGGTCGCGGGGGGACGGTTAGCGGCCGGGGAAGAGGCGGCGGTTGAACGGGTCCTGTGGTCGGGGGAGGCGGGGCAGCATCCCAACTTTTCCGGTGTCAACGGGTTCCCGGCCCCCGCCGAGGTGACGGTGGCCACGATCCGTGAGGCGGTTGTTACCGCGGAACGGTGGCTGGCCGAGTCCTATGGCGCCCAGGGTGTTATTCACGCCCCCCGGTCGACCGCGACCCTCGCGGTCCTTGACGGCGGGGTGGAGGCTACCGGGGGCAGGTTGCGCACGGGCCTGGGTACGCCGGTGGTCGCGGGCGCCGGGTATGAGCAGGCGGCCGACGGGCACGTCCTCATCGTCACCGGTGGGCTTGTCGCGTACCGCACGGAACTGTTCGCGCCCTCGACCGGGGGTGGGGACCTGTTCGACCGGGCCACGAATGACATGTACGGGATCGCGGAGCGGTCGTATCTGATCGCGTTGGACACGGCCATGCTCAACCCCGAGTCCCCGCCGGTCTTGCGAATCACCGTAACCGGGAATGGAGGGGGCGTGGGACCAGCGGGTAAGAGTGCCTATGAGGTCGCGGTCGATAACGGCTTCGAGGGCACCGAGCAGGAATGGCTCGCCAGCCTGGAGGGTCCCGAGGGTCCGCAGGGGCCGCCCGGCGCTGACGGGCAGGACGGGGCACCCGGCGAGCGGGGTGAGCAGGGCCCGCCCGGTGAGCCTGGCGTGGTTCAGTCGATTGAGGCCGGTGCCGGGATCACGGTCGACAACACTGACCCGGCCGCCCCGGTGGTCTCCACTGAGGAGGGGGCGTGAGGATTCCGAACGATGGGCTGAGCGTGTACCCGCCCAAACGTAAGACCGCCGAGAAGCCGAAACGGAAGCGGCGCCGCCGCCCCACCGAGAACGACGAGGAGTAAACGATGGCAACCCACGCTTTTATCCCGGTCCTGGGGAAGCGGCTGCGCGTCACGCGCCTAGACGACTGCGGTAACCCGCCCGAGGGCAGTGACGAGGACGCGTTCATCGCGACCGACGGATTCGTCAACGTGTCCCTGTCCGCGCAGGTTGAGGACGGCACCGAGATCCTGGTCCGTAACGCGCAAGGTCATATTTGCGTGAATGAACGGCTCGCTAACTCGTTCAAGCGGTTCAACCTCACCGTCGAGTTCTGTGGGGTCAACGCGTCCCTGCTGTCGATGGTCACTAACGCCGAGGTGTACCTGGACTATGCGCAGGACGCGGCCGGGTTCACCGTGCCGGAGGGCGCGATTGAGAAGAACTTTGCCCTGGAACTGTGGACGGGCCTGTCGGGTGAGGCGTGCGCGCCCGGCGCTGAGGAGGCGTCCGGTTACCTGCTGTTGCCGTTCGTGCGTGGCGGGACGCTGGGGGACCTCACGATTGATGGGGAGAACGCGGTGACGTTCACCCTCAATGGTGCGTACACGATGGGCGGTAACGCGTGGGGGGCCGGGCCGTTCGAGGTCGTCATGGACGATTCCAACGCGGCCGCCGTGCTGCCCAGCCCGGTGGACCCGGGTGACCACCTGCTGTTGATTGATACGGCGTTGGCGCCGCCTCCGGTGTCCGCGGACCCGCAGCCGATGCCCGCCTAACCATGTACTGCCCCCGGCCCGGTCGCTGTCGCACGTGGTGGCCGGGCCGGGGGTTGTCGTCTACCAGGGGAGGCCCCCGTGTACCCGTGTGAGTGGGACCTGGACTATTCGGCCACCGATTGTGCGCTGCCACCGGACGCGGGGGAGGGGGACCGGGCACGGCGGGCCGCGCTGGAGGACATGGCCGTCGGGTTCCTGTGGGCCTGGACCGGTAAGAATCTTGGGTTGTGCACCGAAACCGTCACGCCCGTCCCCGAACCGTGCTCCTGCTACCGCGATTCAACGTTCTGGGGTCGCGGGCCCCGTAACGGGCAGTACCGGGTGACGGCCCGCCCGCGCCTGACGTCGGGTGCGTGGCTGCCGTCGCCGTGTGGCCGTCATTTAGCGGTGAACGAGGTCGCGCTACCGGGGCCGGTGCATGATGTGGTGGACGTGACGATCAACGGCCAGTCCACACCTGTGAGTATACGTGTGGATAACCGGCGTTACCTTGTCCGCACCGACGGGCAGGCGTGGCCGACCGACGGGTCCCTGACCGTCACCTACCGGCGCGGGGTTCCCGTACCCGCCGGGGGCCGGGTCGCGGCGGCCGTGTTCGTGTGTGAGATGGAGAAGGCGCTCAATAAGGACCGGGACTGCGCCCTACCTGAGCGTATCCAGTCCATCACCCGGCAGGGTGTCACCGTCGGCGTGGCCATTGACACGTTCGAGGATGTGGAGCGGGGGCGCACGGGTATTTGGCTCATCGACTCCTGGGTCGCCTCCATCACCCAACCCCCCGCCCCGTCCCTCGTCCACTCCCCCGACACGGGACGCAAAGGTGGGGCCGAGCATAGGGTGGTCACATGGCAGCCAACCTCGCCCTAACCGCCTACCTGCACGCGCTGCTGGACCGCGCGAAACAGTACGTCGACCCGGCCCCCGAACTCGTCATTGTCGCCCCTGGGGCGGAGGTCGCGTGGGACAACTGCTGCGGGCAGTTGTGGGCGAGGGTCGTTGACTTCGGCCCCCCTAGCGGTGCCCGGCAGGTACGTAAGGCAGACGGGTCCCTGTGCGCGATGCGCCGTCAAGCGCAGATCGAGTTGGGGATGCTGCGGTGCGCCGCGGTCGTCGACGACCACGGGCGGGCCCCAACGGCGGAGGAGATTAGCGCGGACGGCGCCCAGGTCCTCGCCGACGCTGAGGGGCTGTGGCTGCTGCTGTCATGTGAGGTGAGCGTGCGGGAGGTCGTGAAGTGGACACCGGTGGGCCCGTCCGGCGGGTGCGTGGGCGGGCACTGGCGGTTCACCGTCGACCTGGGGGACTGAGCCGTGTCGATGATCGTGTTAGAGGACGCCCGCGTCACGCTCGACCAGTCACGGATGACGGGGGCCGTGGCCCGGCACGCGGAGGCCGCGGCGCGGCGGGCGGCACAAACGACCGTCGCCCGCATTAAGGAGAACATTATCCGCCTCGACCGGATCGACACCGGCGAGATGCTCAACTCGTGGCAGATACGCGCCGACACCGGCGGCCTACATCCCCGCATGTTCATCTCCTCTACCGCACCCCACATGCTGTTTCAGGAGCGGGGGACACGCGCACACGGCCCGGTGCGCGCCCCGTTCCTCGTGTTCACCCCGAAAGGATCAAACCGGGTGGTGTTCGCTAAGTGGGTGCGGGGCGTGACGCCCGGGCATTTCGTGCGTGACGCGCAACGCCGTCTAACCCCCTCCGACTTCGCCCGCGACTAACGGCGTGTACTCTGGGGCGCATGGGTACAGACGCTGCGCACACCATCACCACCGAGGGCCGTAAGGGCATTCCGGTGGAGCTTGTCGGGAAGCGGTATGTGGTGAAGAAGCCGAAGTCGGCGTTGGGGTTACGGGTCGCGGTCGCGTCGAAGAAGGCGGGGGACGACCCCGAGGGCATGCTCGCCGCGATGGACTCCTTCATCGACATGACGTTCGGGAAGACCGACGGTAAGGCGATCCGGAAGCGGTTAGAGGACCCGGACGACGACCTCGACTATGAGCACATTACCGAGCTGGTGCAGGCCCTCATGGAAGTGGGCGAAAACCCTACTACGTAGTCCAACGGCTCGCGCGGGTGGCGTTGGACAACTGGAATGATGTGGCCGGTGAGGCCGTCGCCCGTGGGCTGGACGACCTCGACGAGATGCCGTTGGCCCGGTTCGTGCCGTTCATGTGGTGGTGGTGCACGCACGGGCGTGAGCAGGCGGATGTGGAACGGTTCCGTGCCCGCCTGTGGCGGCCCCCGCGGGGGGAGGCGCCCGCCCCACAGTCGCCGTGGTCGGCGGAGAATGAGGCGAGGGCGTTTCAGGCGCTTAAGGCACTCACCGCCGGGTAACCATTAGAATACGAGACGTAACCGTTTAGTGAGGCAGCGCGCGGGTGCCCGCTGCGACCAACTCCCGCTGGCGATAGGGCCGGGGAAACCTAGGGGAGGGGGTCGCGGTGTCCGAGGTCATCGGCGAGGTGTCTATTGTCATTGGCGCCGACGGCACCCGCTTTGAGGGTCAGCTACGTACCGTAGCCGACCGGGCCAGCCGTACCCTGTCCCAGCGGCTCGGCACCGCGTTCCGTGACGTGGGCCGCGGGATGGAGCGGGTCGGGTCGTCCATGACGAAGTGGATTACCGCCCCCGCCGTGGGTGCGGCCACCGCTATCGGTGGGATTGTCACCGCGTTCGGGTGGGGCCGGTTAACGTCCATCGACTCCGCCCAGGCCCAGCTCCGCGGCCTTGGGTACACGGCTGAGGATGTTGAGCGGATCAGTGATGGCCTTGTCGACGCCCTAGAGGGCGGCATGTTGACGATGGCCGAGGCGACGTTCGCCGCGGCCGGGGCTATGGCCGCCGGGGTGGAGGAGGGCGCCGAACTCACCCGCTACGTTCAGCTCCTCGACGCGGCCGTCGCCGGTGGCACGGGCACGTTCGATGAGATGAACCAGGTGTTCGCCCGCGTCACCGACCAGGGGTATTTGACGCGGGAGCTGTTTGACACGATATCGACGCGCATGCCCGGATTTTCGTCCGCGATCCAAAACCATATGGGCGTGTCCTCCGAGGCGATGTACCAGATGCTTCGCGACGGGGAGATATCGACGGCCGACTTCCTCGACATCATCGAGGGGTTCGCCGGTGGCATGGCCACCGAGTACGCGCAGACGTTCGACGGGATGGTCGCCAACACGAAGGCGTATGTGGGGATTCTCGGCCAAACCCTCCTCGGCGGCGTGTTTGAGCGGTCGAAGGAGTCGTTGGCGGAGTTCGTTGAGTTCCTGTCCTCGGATGAGGTGGCCGAGTGGGCCACCGAGGTCGGGGAACGTATCGGGCAGGCGTTCGAGTCGATGCTCGTGTGGCTACAGGACGCGATCACGTGGTGGCGGGAACTGTCCCCGACAGTGCAACGGTTCCTCGTCATCCTCGGCGGGGTCGCGGTCGCGGCGGGCCCGGTCCTCATGGTCGCCGGGCGCATGGCCCAGGCGTTCGGCGCGATCATCAGCATCCTACCGACCCTCGCCAAGCTGTTCGGTCCCCTCGTGACCGTCGTGCGCCTGTTGGCCACCGGGTTCCGGGTGCTGTTCGCGGTGATCATGGCCAACCCTATCGTCGCGATCATCACCGTCATCGTCGGCGCGCTCGTCTGGTTTTTCACGCAGACCGAGACCGGGCAGCGGATCGTGCAGGCCGTGTGGGCGGCGATCCAGGCCGCGATTGCCGCGGTAGCGGACTGGATTACCGGGACTCTCGTGCCCGCCCTCGTCGGGGCGTGGGACGCGATTGTCGGGGCCGTGCAGTGGCTCGGGGAGGCTATCTCGGGTACGTGGAACACGGTCGTCAGGCCGGTGTGGGACATGTTCGCGGGCGCCGTGCAGTGGGTGTGGGGCATCGTGTCCCCGATCTTCTCCGCGATCATCGACACGTTCACCGCCGTCGGCGGCTTCATTTTCGACGTGTGGTACAACGTCATCAAACTGGCGTGGGACCTCATGGCCGCCGCCATCACCGCCCTGTGGGAGCGGTGGCTGCGGCCCACGTTTGAGGCGATCAACGCGGGCTGGCAGGTCGTCGCATCGTGGTTCTCAGACCGGGTGGACGACATTCGTGTCGCCTGGGATGTGATGTCGCGGGCGCTGCGGGCGGTGTGGGACTGGATTAGCCGCAACGTGATTGACCGGTTCACCGCCGGGTTCCAGGCCATGCGCGACTTCTTCTCCGCCCGCGTCGATGATGTGCGCAACCTGTGGGAGTCCCTCAAGGCCCCGTTCCAGGCGGTGTGGACGTGGATCAATGACAACGTGTTCGACAGGTTCCGCGCCGGACTGGAAACGTTGCAGGACTGGATTAGAGGCGCGGTTGAGACCATCGGCAACCTGTGGCGGGGCGTCGCGAACCTCATCCGGGAGCCGATCAACTGGGTCATAAACACGGTGTGGAACGACGGGTTGAAGGCCGCGTTCGACAATGTGGCCCGGGCGATCAACTCGGATGCGCGGCTGCCCGCTGCGCCGACGATTCCACAGTTCGCGGCAGGCGGCTACCACTCCGGCGGTTGGGCCATCGTCGGGGAGGAAGGTCCCGAGCTGGTCAACTTCTCCAACCCTGCCCGCATCTACTCGGCGGACGAGTCTCGGCGCATGTTGGAGACCGGAACGGTGTGGTCGGATTCGAACCCACCGCACGGCGGCATCGGATCGTGGGTGGGTGACCGATGGAACAACCTGAAGGAAGGCGCCTCCGTTGTCGGTGGTGTCATCCGCGACGCAGCCGGTGAGGTCGTGTCGTGGGCGCGGGGCGGGTTGGCGAACCTCGCCGACCTCATCCTCTCCCCCATCTTCAACGCGGTCGCCGGGACCGTCGGCCAGTGGGGCGACATTGGCCGCCTTGGTGGGGACGCGATCACCAACGTCAAGGACCGCATGGTCGACTGGATCAGGGGCGAGGATGAGAAGGCGAACGTTCCCCCAGACGCGGGTGGCCGGTCGCTGCGCGGGGCGCTGCCATATGTGAACGCCGCGGCGTTCGCGCTCGCGGACATGGTGGGCGGCATCCGCACGATGCAGGCGTTCAACCAGTCCATGCACTCCTCCCACCGCCAGGGCCGGGCGGTCGACTTCGTGGACTCTCGTTCGACGCTGGACCGGCTCGCGAACGCTATCGTCTCGACCCGCGGGTTCGACAACTTCCGGCAGATGATCTGGCAGCGGCGCGTGTGGACACCGCAGGGCGGGTGGGCGCCGCAACGATCCGGCTACGGTAACGACCCGTGGCACCTGTGGCACGTGCACGCCGAATGGTTCGACAAGGGTGGGCGGCTCCGCCCCGGGTGGAACGCGGTATATAACGGCACCGGCGCGGATGAGCTGCTGGCCAACGTCACACCGTTGGTGGCCGCCCTACGGCGCGGGGACGCCACAGTGGCGGTGCCCGCACGGCCCGACCCGCAACCCGCCGCGACCGGCGTCGGGGCGGGTGACGGGGAGACACGCATCGCCCGGGAGGACCTGGATTACGTGGTGGACCGGCTGGCGGAGGCGTTATGGCCCGCGGCCCGGGCAGCGTCGCATGTCCTAGATTGGGCCGACATGGGCCGGGTGCGGAAGCGCGCGTCGGGACGGAGACGGTAAATGGGTATCGGGACAACTACGTGGGGCAGCGCCGTCGGGACCGGCGGCAACAACGGGCTGCGCCTCGGCTACCGGATTGACCGCACCTACCCATCGGACGCGGAGGCGCGGCTCAGGTTGCGGGTGTGGGCGTGGACCCGCTCATCGGTGAGCGACTCCAACAACAGCTTCAACCTGTCGGGAAACTGGTCGAACAGGTCAGGGCAGTCCCGCAACATCAACCACCCCACCGTCTACCCGCACTGGCCGACGAATAACCGGACCCTGCTATATGACGAGCTACTGTACGTTTCTCGGCAGTATGGGTCGTCGGTAAGCCGGTCATTCTCTGCGTCGTTCTCGGGGATCGAGGCTGCGCCGGGGACGGCGCGGGTGAGTGGGTCGGTCTCGGTAGCCGCGCGCCCATACCTGTCGCCGAACAACCCCTCGGGAGTGTCCGCGTCACGGTCCTCCGACACTCGCATCGTTGTGTCTTACTCCCACTCGGCGACCACGGCGCGGCCACGCACCCGGTTCCGCATCCGCCGCCGGGAGTTGCAGTCCAACGGGTCGTGGTCGTCGTGGATTGACCGGGGCACGTCTACGTCCCTGTCGTTTACTGACACGACCACGAGTAACCGCCGCTACCAGTACCAGGTGCGCGCGGAAGGGCCGGGCGGCAACTCCTCCTACGTCACCGCGACCTCGACGGTGGACACGTCCCCGTCAGCACCGTCGAACATGCGCGCGCGTGCCGTGTCTGCCGGGATCGAGGTGTCGTGGAATAACACGTCCCGGTATCCGACCTCGGTTCGGATAGAGCGGCAAGAGGACGACGGATCGTGGCAGCACTTCGCTACCGTCAGCGCTGGGACAACCAGCAGGGTCCTTAACGACCCGGACCTCACGAAAACGCATCGATTTCGGGCCCGCGCCGAGGGACCGTCCCTCAACTCCGGGTGGGTGTACTCGGAGCGGGTGGAACTGGCCGCGCCGCCGGGGGCGCCCACGAACCTGGGGCCGTCGACGGTGTGGGACGCGACCCAGCCGAGGGAGTTGACGTGGCGGCCTGCGCCGACGGATGGGTCGGAACAGACCGCGTTCGAAGTCCGCCACCGACTGTATGATCCGGCCTCGCCGGGGTCGTGGACGTGGACGGGGAAGATCAACTCGTCCACGTCCCGGTGGACGCTGCCCGCTGACACGTACGCCAACGGCGATGTGATCGAGTGGCAGGTCGCGACGTGGGGCGTTCACCCGGACCGTGGCCCGTACTCGGCGTCGAACTTGCAGACGCCGACGGCTCCGCCCACCGTGTCGATCAACGCTCCCGACTCGGAGACAGTGGTGGAGCAGTCCACTGCGCTCCTGGAGTGGGGGTACTCCCAGGATCAGGATCACCCGCAGATCGCGTGGCGAGTGACGCTCACCCGGGCGGGCGGGCAGTCGCAGGTCATCACCGGCGAGGGAGCCGACACTGAGTACCTGTTGACGGGCCTCCGGGACGACTCCGCCTACACGGTGGTATTGCAGGTGCAGTCCGCGACCGGGCAGTGGAGCGACCCGGACACGGTTGGTTTTCCGGTCGCCTACCCGCAGCCGCAGGCACCCTCGCTGGATTCCGGGTGGACGCGGGAGACGGGTGCAGTGTCGTTGCAGGTGGAGCAGCCCGTGTGGGAGGAGGGGTACGCCGAGGCCGACCACCACCAGATTTGGGGCACGTCGGACGACGCGGCGGCGGAGGCGTACCGGAACTGGCAGACCTTAGAGCGGGCCGCCGATGAGCACGGGCTGGCGGACCTGACGACGGTGACCAACGTTGTCACTAACCCACGGGGCCGCCACTCGGAGGCCACGTTCCCGATCCGGGAGAACCTCATCGAGAACCCGCGCGGCCGTCATCCTTACCAGTCGGCCCCGACGACGACGGTGTATGAGAATCTGGTAACCAATCCGCGTGGCCGTAACACGTCCGGGACGGTGACGATCCGGGAGAACCTTGTCGATTCAGGCCCCCGACTTACGACTTCTACCCGCAAATCCCTTATCTCTTCCACCGTGGCCTGGGGAGGTTGGGATGACTCGCACGGTGCAGCTATCCGTACAGCCTCGACTGGCGGAACGAGTAGCCGAGCGGGGTTCTTTATCACGGGGATGCAAGGTGACTCTGGGCATCAGATCACCGTGTCCCTTGACGCGGCGCAGGCACCGGGAAAAAACTACCGCCTCCGCATACTGCTACTAGAGGGTACTTCTAGTCAAGTGGAGAGCGGGTATGCGGACCTGACGGATGAGCGGGAACGGTATGTGTTTCACCTTGACCCTACCGGCTCATGGGATCGGCTGTATATCGACATTATCGACATCCAAGGTGCCATTGCGCCTGAGATCGTCGGCTACGTGGACCGTCTATGTGTCGAGAATGGGTTTACTGAAGGGGACTACTTCGACGGCGACACCTGGGACGGCGACCCCGACTTCACCCCGGAGTGGACTGGCACACCGGGGGAGAGCACATCGAGGTTGGTCGCGCCGAAGCCGGTGGGGTGGGTGGCGCCGATGGGCACAGTGTTCTATTCACAGACCTACGATGCGGTTGGCATGATTTTAGAGCCATTAGACGAGGGAGAGTACGAGAACGGCGTGCTGGCGACCGCCCTCGGCCCGGGTACGGATTTAGGTGAGCACACGAGCGTGTTCCAACTATGGACTGATACCGGGAACACTGTGTACGTCCAAGACGGAGTTGAACTTTCCAGCGGCGGAACTTATCGACACCCTGGCAGTCCCCACCAGTCTTTCGCATTCAGGTTAATAGCGGCGGCTAAGGAGGATGCCCCTGTCAACATCCTGTACCTCTGGGCAGGAGCCGTCCCCGGCGAGTACACCGGCCCCTACTTCGACGGGCACACATCGGATTGGGATGGCGACCCCGACCTCACCCCGCAGTGGTCCGGCGACGAGGACGACAGTGTGTCTGAACTGGTCGCGCCCCGGCCCGATAGGTGGGTAGACACTCTTACTCCGGGCATCGTCTACTACTCCCACACGCGGGATGCTCTGGCCGTGAAACTTGAGCACGTAGCCAACATCGACAGGATGGGCGCCGTCCTGTTCACCGCCTTCGAGGCGATTGAGGAGTTCCCCGAAGGCACGGACTTCAATGTCGTGGTCTCATTCATCGGCAGCGATACAGGCGAAGCAGTGGAGTTCCTGGACCCTGATGACGAGCCAGTTGCGATCTTGGAGCCGGGCGAGGAGACGATTGTTCCGCTAGGGACTCTGGGGGACTCGCCGGTTGTCTACGTCGTACCAGTCCGCGTACCGGGGACCGAGGTGTCGGTGGCGTATTTCCGAGCTGGGGCGTCTCGGGATGAAATAGGGCCCGTGCTGCCGTACTTCGACGGACACTCGAATCCGGCGGAGGTAGTGGACGACCCGGACTTCGACCTCATCTGGACGGGGGAGGAGGACCAGTCCGCGTCGGAGATATCCGCGCCGCTTCCGGCCGAGTGGCAGGCAGCCTCAGCCGGTTTCTACTATTCGCGCACTTACGATGCCTTGGCCATGCGCCCGATCCTGAGTGAGGATGGAAGGCGTATAGCGTACGCCGTCCCGCCGTTTGAAACCGGGGAGCGACGGCGGTCCATCGTTCAGTTCTGGACCGACACCGGCGCGCCGATGGACGTCATGAGCACGGCCTTAGGGATTGATCGTCAGCAGGGTATTCCAAGCGGGGGCACATTCGTTGGGGAAGCGCTGAATACGGTAAACCGTCTCGTCTATTTTATCGGGCACGAGCCCGTGAACGTCGTGTACTTCCGCAACCTCATATCCGATGAGCCCGATTACGTGGGCCCGTTCTTCGACGGTCACACCGACCGTGACGGGTTCCATTACGAGTGGGAAGGCCTGCCGGACCAGTCGCCGTCCACGGTGACGATGCCGGAGCGGTGGGAGGCTGCCGACACATTCGAGCGGCTGTGGTTCGACACCCGCGTCCTCATCATCGACGGACTTGAGGTTGGGGGCGCGTTCTCTTACCCGGTTCCCGCAGTGGGGGACGGCACCGGCAACGTTTATCAGGCGGTCACCGTGTCGGCGTTGCCGTCAATCGCAGAATCCGCGTTCCATTACGTGCAGATCAACTCCGACACGCGCGTTGACTGCCCGCCGCGCCGCGCCGACGGGGAGACGGGGGAGTTCTACCTCAACGGCGGCGAGGACTACTCGCTGGTGTGCCGGGCCGTGTATGGCCTCGAAGTCGATGAAGGGTTCGAGAAGCCGGACACGGTGCGGCACCGCTTCTCGGGCCGCGCTCTGCCGGTCGCTTTTTACGGGGACGGGGAGGAGTTCACGCTCAAAGTCGCGTTCACGACCTTGCCGGGGGAGGAGTACCGGGGAGAGCACGCGGCAACTTACCGGCAGTGGCGCGGCCTCGTGGCACGGCGCGGCCCGCACCTGTACCGCGACTGGCTGGGGCGCCGTTACTTCGTGGACGTTGAAGAGTTCAACGGGGCCCGTCAGCCGGGCGACCACATGGCCGTCACGATGCGGCTCACTCGTGTAGAGGATGAGGAGCCGTGAGGTTCACCGGGACCCGCGCGGAGCGGTGGCGGGTGGACCTGCTGGACTACCAGGACGGATATAAGCGGGAGCTGCGGGAGTTCCTAGGCGGCACGTATGAGGTCAACGGGAACCGGCCCATCATCGGCTCAGGGTCGATCAGCGTCGCATTCCACATTGAAGATGACGACGTGGAGTGGGGGCGCGACCGCTTCCAAGTGTGGTATTCACCCGGGTACGTGGACGGGGAGCGGGAGTGGTGGCCGCGCGGCGTGTTTCTACCATCACTGCCAGAGATTGAGTACGACGACGAAACGGGCCTGTTAGCAGGGTCGGTGAAGGTGATGGACAAGCTCCTCATCCTCGACCAGGATTCCCCGACCGGCCCGCACGCGGTGCCCGCCGGGGCGAGTGTCGTGGAGGAGGTCAATGATCTCATCGCGTCGGCAGGGGAGACCCGCGTCAACGTCGAGCCGTCCGGTGAGGTGCTGGCATCGCCCATCACGTGGGATGCGGGCACCAGCAAACTTCAGATCATCAACGACCTACTGCGCACGATTGGGTACACGCCGCTGCGGGCTACCGGATCAGGCCAGTTTGAGGCGACGAAGCAGAAGCCGGTGAGGGATCGGGGTGTGGCGTGGGAGTTCGCGCAGGGCCGGGACTCGCTGCATATCCCTCGGTGGGTCAAGAACGACGATTGGGCGGATACCCCTAACCGGGTTGTGCTCATCTCGCAGGGGGACGAGGAGACCGAGGCGATGATGGCCGTGGAGGAGCATCCGCCGGAGTCCCGGTTCTCATACGAGGCTCGCGGGCAGCGGTGGATCGTGCACACAGAGACCGATGTGCAGGTGACCTCCCAAGCCGTGTTGGACGATCTGGCTCGGATGCGGCTGGGTGGGCTGGCTCGCTCCTACTCCAATATGAGCGTCGAGCACGCCATGCTGGACTTGTGGCCGGGGGACCGGGTGGACTTTCGCACCGACGTTTACCGGACGGCCGCTGAGATTCACTCGTTCACTGTCGCGATGGAGCCGGGAGCACTCGTGCAGGGCACGTGGCGGGAGGTAACCGATGCATAGCCCATTCGATGACTTTGATGAGTCGGTCCCGGAGGAGTCGGATTCGTGGCGTTGGGCGACGGTCACGTCTGCTAACCCGCTGCGTATCCGGCTGGATCAGGCCCCGGAACCGTTGCCGATTGACCCCATCAACCTGGCCGGGGAGCTGGCTGAGGGGGCGCGGGTGTGGGTGCAGCTTCACCGCTCCCATGACATGCAGGGCGGGGCGGTCATCGTGCACGGGTCAGGCCGGGGGAAGGCGTGGCGGCGGCTGTGGAACGCGCAGGGCGAGCACGTCACTGACGGGACGGTGCTCACCGGGTGGGATAACGCTCCTGGGGCGCCGAATAGTAACGAGTCGATCCTCAAGTATGGGATCGAGGGACCTGGCACGATCTCACCTACCCGGCCGGGGGTGTTTGCGACCTCCGCGTCGATTCTGTACTCCGTGGCGGCTACCGGGCTCAGACGGGAACTGCGGCTCCTCGTGGACGGTGTGCAGCATGAAACGGTGTATCAGAATGCGGATTCGACGGGCCCGGTGTCATTGACACTACCGACGGTCGTGCTGCATCTCGTGCCTGGGCAGTCGATAGCGATTGAGGGCCGCGTGAACGGTGACGGTCTACCGCTGCACACGCGGGATATTTTCAACGTGTGGTCAATCTACGAGGTATGAGGAGGAGTCATGGGACTCGTAACGTTGACGTGGGACGGGATCGCGTGGGCGAATATTGTCGCCGCGTTTGTTCTGCCGATCCTGGTGGGGCTGGTGACGAAGACGTTCACCAAGTCCGTATATAAGGTGCTGCTGCTCACCGCGCTCAACACGGTGCAGTCGCTGCTCGGTGAGGCGGTGCGCACCTGGCAGGACGGCGGCACCTACGACCTCGGCGTGGCGTTACAGACGCTCGTCATCGCGCTGCTCGTGTCGTGGGGTGCGTACACGAATGTGTGGAAGCCGACCGAGGTTACGGATAGGGCGCAGCGTGTGGGCGATAGGAGCGTCCCGCGCCGCACGACCGGGCCCGTTGGTGGGCACGACCCCAACTTCGGCCCGCACGGCGAGCACCCGCCCGAGGGGACCTACGGTGGCCGCCCGGCTGGGGGCGGCTAGCCGTGAATCGTGTCCACCCGCGAGAGCATCCGCTGCTCGACCGGCCCTTCGAGTTCCTGCTCGGGGCCGCTCTGACGGTCGCCGGGGTGATGATGCTCGCCGGGTGGGCCGTCACGGGCTCCTTCGGGTTCGCCCCCAGCTACCTCCAGTCCACACCGATTATCGCGGCCACCACCGCGGCCCTGAGCGTGTTGGGCGGGTGCCTCACCATCTGCGGCCTCGTGCGCGCCTACCAGGGCACGTCGGTACGCGGCCGGGGGTATGAGGCAGCGGGCCAGTTTTTCATGGTGCTGCTCACCTCGGGCTACGCCGTGCGGTTGATTTTCCTCCCGGACGCCCCGCCCCCGCCGGGGCGGACGGCGCTCATAGCGATCCTTATAGCAGTGTCGGTGGCGGGCGTGGTGCGCGCCGTCCGCCTGTTGCAAACCAACCGGAGGGTGACGCGCGCCGTGGAGGCAGCGGCCAGGGAGACGTTGGAGGCAGACTAGTTATGGACCCGTCGGTATGGGGCGGCATCGTCGGCGTCCTCGGCATCCTCCTCGGCGGCGGCGGGGTGGCCGCGATCATCACGTCCCGATCCCAGGCCCGTAAGACGGGCGCGGATGCGATAGCCGTTGAGGCGAGGGTCGGGCCGGAGGTCGACTCGATAGCCGTTAACGCCCTCAACGTCACCACGACCGCGTTGCAGGCGGAGAACGCGCGGCTCGTGGACCGACTCACCCAGGCCCAGGACACCGCCGACCGGCAGGCGCGCACGATAGCGGAGCAGGCGAGGACGATTGACCGCCAGGCCGAGACGATAGCCGAATACCACGCCCAGGTGCACCAGCTCACCGCCGAGGTGGAGGAACTGAAAGCGGACCTGGCCCACCTGGAGTTCCGGTTGAAGCGGATGCTATCGAACGGGCCGTGACTCATCCCGCGGCCTTCGTTTCGGCGGCACACCCGGGGCAGTTGTACGCCGGGTAGTACTCATGCCCGTACACCCGGCAGCGTTCCCGGGGTGGGGGCGGGGCCTTCGTCGTGTCGTCGGTCCACCGTTCGGCAGCTAGCCACGTCGAGGGATGGGGGATGAACCGTGGTTCGGGGAGGTCCCTGGAGGCGGCGTAGGCGCGGGCCGCGGCAATGATCTGTTCCGGGGGTGCCTTGGCCGTGGCCGTAGTGAACTCCGCCCGGGCCGCCTTGATGCCGACCCGGCGGGGGTAGGCATCCCAGAACGCCTGAAAGTCACTGTCCCGCGGCGCGGGACTCTTCTTATTACTTCTTAGACTTCTTATAGGAACATCTGCCCTAGAGGGCGGATCATCATTTGCCCTGGGGGGCACATCGGTAGTGCCCTCGGGGGAGGGTCGATCTGCCCTGGGGGGCACATCGGTGGTTTCAACGCCCGGTGGTGGCGTGGCGTAGTTGATCGAGTAGGACATCGTGCGGTCATACGCCCCGTCGAGGGCGTGCTGCTCACGGTCAAGCATCCCCGCCCGCTCCAACACCCCCAGGGCGCGGCGCACCTGTTTGACGGAGGCGCCGAGGTCGCTGGCGAGGTCCTCGGCCGACGCCCGCCACCACATCCGCCCGTCATGCTCATAACCGAACAGTCGCGTGCGGAATCGGATGCGGGCGAGGGTAGCGGCCGCGGCGAAGTCGCCGCCGAGGGCCTTGGTCACGTGTGGGGAGAGGGCGGTGAAGTCGTCGCCGTTGACCCATTCGGGTTGGACGGTCACGGCCGCACCACGTCGGTGGTGTAGGAGAGTGTCTGGTCGCGGCGGCTGGCGATCCGGTGTTTTTCGGCGTGGAGGAGGCCGCGGTCGATGAGGCGGGCGAGGCAGCGGCGGACCTGTCCGGGGGTGACGCCGAGGCTGTCGGCGAGGGCGGGGGCCGAGGTGCGGTACCAGCGGCGCCCGTCGTGGTCGTATCCGTGTTCCTGGGCGCGGGTGTGGAGGTAGACGCCGACGTAGGCGGAGGCGAGGTCACCGCCGAGTTTGCGGGTGAGGTCGACGGGGATGAGGGTGTCGTTGGGGTGCAGCAGCATGGGTGTCCTTTCGTGGATCGAGCTGGCATATCTAGGATACGGCATGTTCGGTGGTTAGTGTACCCTCGTGGTGTCGCTTTCGGGATTGAGCTCTCGGAGGACGAGCAAACAGGGCTACGGCCCTGGGGGTGTGGCAGCCCCATGGCGGGCCCCCGCCGCGAGGTTGGGGGTCCGCCTTTTCGCCCTCATGAGTTATACTGCGATTACTCCGGCCGTCGTAGCCGGGTGGGTGCCCCTTGGAGGGGGACATATGGGTACGCGGCCCCGGCGGATGGTTCCCGCCGGGGCCGCACTACATTCCGGGCCGGTTATGATGACAGTCGACACCCCGTGGAGAGGATCGTGATGGTTGCTGACGCCAGGCATATCGAGGTGGAGTCCACCCTCGCCGTGAAGATCAAGGACCCCGCTGACCTTTCCCGGCGGCTGCGGGAGGCCGCGCCCTACCGGGCCGTGGCGGAGGCTATCGGGGCGACATTTGGCTATGTCGGGCACCTGGCGATGATGAAGCGGGAGCGGGTGGGGCTACAGACCGCGCTGCGTCTCTCTCACGCCCTGGGGGTGAGGCCGCAGGAGTTGTTCGAGGTGACGGAGGCCGATTGGCTGCGGGAGTCGTCGCTTGTGTGACCGGAGGTTGCCACATCCCCCATTCTTAGGTGTACTGTTAGTACACACAGAGAGAGGGAGAACCTGATGAGCAACTACACCCCCACCCCCCGTCACGTAGGCCGCATGCTCCGCGACCGCGCCCGCGCCGAGTGGCTGCGCCAGGCCGAGGCCCACGTCACCCTCGCCCGGAACTGGAACGAGATGGGCCACCCTGAGGCCGTCCGCGAGGCCGTCGAGACCTACGCCGCCAAGGCACTCAACCTCGTGAGCGGCATCGGCAGGTACGCCCTCCGCGACCAGCAGGACCGCGCCCGCCGCGTCGAGGCCGACCTCGCCGCCCTCGGCTTCACCCGCTGGGTCGGGTGTTGCGCGGCCACCCCCTCTAGGCTATACTGATAGTACACACACAGAGAGGGAGGGAACGACATGGCACGCATCACCCGCACGGTGGCAGGAATCCTGATCATCACCACGACGATCTTCGCCGCCGACGGGAACCGCGTCTCCATGCCCCCCACCCGCGCGGACCAGCCCGTCATCACCCAGATGTTCAACTGAGGTTGCCTAACCGCCCCCCTAGCGCCTATACTGGTAGCACACACACAGAGGAGAGAGACCATGAACACCACCACCATCCGCACCGACACGGACAGCCCCCTCACCGTCGACTTCTACGACAACAGCCGCGGCGGATTCGTCGTCCTCACCCAGGGCCCCAACACAATGGTCCTCTCCCGCGAGACCGTCGACGCCCTGCACGCCGCCCTAACCCCCCACGTCTTCTAACCCCCCCAGACCGCCGGGGGCGGCGCCCCCCCGCCCGGAGTCCCGCCCCCGGCCCCACCCCGAGAGAGGACCACCATGGCCGAGCACGCCAACCTGTTCGACGCCCTCGTCACGTTCCAGATGGAACTCCCCAAGGTCGCCAAGACCAAGACCGCCAACGTCCCCACCAAGTCCGGCGGGTCATACCAGTACACCTACGCAGACCTCGTGGACGTCACCGAGGCCGCCATCCCCCTGCTGACGAAGCACGGCCTGGCCTTCATCACCACCCCCCGCCAGACGGAACGCGGCTACGAACTCGTCGGCATCCTCGCCCACACCAGCGGCGAGAGGATCGAGGGCGCCCTCCCCATCCCCGGCAACACCGCCCAGGAAATCGGCTCCAGCATCACCTACGCCCGCCGCTACCTCCTCGGCGCCATGACCGGCATCGTCACCGACGACGACGACGACGGCTCCATCGCCACCGAGGCCCACCACCGCCGCGAACGGGAACAGCGGGAGGCCACCCAGGCCCGCCGCGAACTCCACGACTGGACCCAAAAGTCCGGCCTCAACCCCACCGAAATCGGGCGCCGGTTCGAGTCCGACTACGGCTACCCGATCCGCCAGGCCGACGCCGAACAGGTCCGCGACTTCCAACACCTCCTCGCCCGCGAGGCCGCAGAGCAGGCCCTCGGCCACGAGCAGGACCAGGACGACACACCCGAAGAGCACCACAACTAAGAGAGAGAACACACACCAATGACCGACCACCTCACCCCCGCCGACCACCTCGCGTTCCTCCTCGCCCTCGAAGCAGGATTGAAGGACCAGATCGCCAAGGCGAAGCGCCGCGTCCTCGACGAGGCCGCCGAAACCCGCACCCGCTCCTACGACACCCCCGTCGGGCCGATCAACATCACCCGCAAGGACGCGCCTATCGAAATCACCGACGAGGCCGCCCTCCTCGCCTGGGTCAAGGAACACCGACCCGACGAGGTGGAAACCGTCGAACGCGTCCGCCCCGCATACATGAAGCACCTGCGGGAGGACCGCTGGACCATCGTCAAGGGCCAGGTCGTCGACACCCAGACCGGCGAGCTTGTCGACTTCGCCGCCCTAGGCGACCCCGGCGAGCCGTACACGGCATGGCCCGCGTCCAAGGAACAGAAGGCCGCGAAGGCCGAGGCACGCATCCTCTTCGAGCAGCGCGCCGCCCTCCTCGCCCCCCTCTTCGCGGAGATTGAGCCATGAAACAGATGACGCCCACCCTCCACTGTGACGGCAACTACGGGTTCTGCACCGAGTGGGAGCTGGATTATTACGCCCTGAACGTCACCGCGGTTGCCCGCACCGTCATCACTAGCACGGAGCGGGCACCCGGGTGGCTGTCCACCGACAACGGCGACTGGTGCCCGACGCACTCGTGAAAGCGATCCGGTTCTCCGGCGGCCCGGCCGACCAGCACGTCGCCGCCCTACGCGAGCTGCCGCAGCGCTTCACGTTTCCGATCATCCCCCCGCCGCATCAGGCCCACCGCCGCCTCGTCGCCGTGTATAGGCTCGACACCATCAAGGGCGTGACCGTCTACCGATACCAGGGCAGCGAGGAAGCATGACGGCGACAGTACATTTCGACATCCCCGCGGACCTGTGGCTGTCCTCCAACCGGCTACCACGTAACCGTAACCACCTCCACCGCATCGCCCTTGAGTTGCACGCGCTCGCCGGGTGGACGGCCCGCGCCCAGCTCGGCCCCCGCACGATCACCCCACCTGTGGAGGCCCTGTGGACCGTCCACTACGCGAAGGGCACGGGGAAGGCCGACGCCGCCAACGCCCAGCCGACAACGAAACGCCTCCTTGATGGGCTCGTCAAGGCCGGGCTGCTTGCGGAGGACGATGACACGCATGTACGCAGGGAATCGTTCATGCGCGGCCCTAACCTCACCATCACCGGCCCGGCCCGCAGACCTTTACGCCGCATCACCCTCACTCTCACCCCCGCCGAATAGCCGCTACCGCTAGGAGATGCCATGTACCCGGAGGAGTCATTCCACGAAATGAGGGAGGAGGCCCTCAGGCGTGTCGAGGGCCTATCGGCACCCGCCGCGCTTGAACAGCTCATCGCCGACATGGCGGGACTCAGCGAGCAGGCCGACGCCGCCGCCATTCAATCCCAGGACATCATGGCTGGCCTGAACGCGGTCGCGCTGCGCAGCTTCCTTGAAGGGCTACGGCTGGGTGCGACGGTCGTCCACTCCCGCGAGTTTCCGCTGTCATGAAACCCTCAACCCGGCGGGCAGTCGATGAGCGTGACGGTGGACGGTGCCGTCGCTGCGGGGTGAGCCTCTACGGCGGCATGTCCTCCCGTCACCATCGCAAGCCCCGGGGCATGGGGGGCGCGAACCGGGGGGACGCCGACCGGTTGAGCAACATCGTATCGCTGTGCGGGTCAGGAACGACGGGCTGCCACGGCTGGGTGGAGTCGAACCGTGAGGCGGCCCGTGAGGAGGGCTGGCTGATCTACTCCGGCGATGATCCGCGGCACATTCCGATGCGGGACTGGCGCGGCCGCCTGTTCTTCCTGATGGACGACGGTGGGGTGGTGTTCAACGATCCGCCGCTGTTCTGACGGGGCGGTTGTGTGGCCTCCCCTCATAGGCTATACTCAGAGTACACACAGAGAGAGGCAGGAGCCATGCAGACCTTCACCATCACACTCAACCCCACCGTCGGGGCGAACGGCCCGCAATACCGGGCAACCGCCCCCACCGCCCTCGCCGCCTATGGCCAGGTTATGCGGGGGCTGGGTCGCAGCGACAAGGTTCTGAGCATCCGCACCCTCTCCGGCGGTCCCGCGCACTGGGTCATCGCGCCCGGTGCCTTCACCGCCCGCGTCGCCCCCGCCGGGATCGAGCCCGTCGCCAACCCGGACACCTTCCACCGTTACGTCTAAGGGGGCATCCCCCAGCCCATTCCGCTATACGGCTAGTACACACAGAGAGAGGGGCCCCATGAACACCCACACCGCCCCCAGCGAGGCCGCCGCCACCATCCTCAACCAGATCGCCCGCGCCTCCGCCGACCTCCAGCACGCCATCGGGCAGGCCCGAACCGCCCTCCGCGACTACGAGGTCCGCTCCGGTCGCGTCGACGTCTACGCGCCCCGCCTCACCGAGGTCATCGCACTCGGCGCCCGCATCGACGCGCTCCTGGACGCCATCGACCCCCTGGGGGTCAGCGACGACCTGATCATCAAGGCCCGCCGCGCCTCGCACCAGGACTGGTTCTGCACTGCCCCGTAGTTGCGCCCGCAACACCCCCTGACCCCTGGCCATCGCTGGCCAGGTTCCCCTGCAACACCGACAGAAAGGTTCACCATGAGGCGGTTCTTCACTGCGGTCATCGCCGCAGCGTTCCTCCTGCTCGCGCCGATGGGCGCCGCGCAGGCCAAGGATGCCGAGTTCACGGTCACCACCGAGGGCATCACCCTTAACGACGACATCACCTTCGGCACCAACCACAACATCCACGTCGACTACTACGACCCCGACGGCTACCTCCACGAGGTCCGGGGCAACGACCTCCAGGGACCCAAGGACGGGTCGTTCGTGTCGTGGGCCGACCTCGGCATCCCCGAGGGGTCGATCATCACCTACGTCCACGTGACCGGCCACGGGAAGCTGGACGGGGAGTGGGAGTTCGGCAAGGGCATCACCCCCGGCCCCAAGCCGGACCCCGAGACCGAGACGAAGCACGAGTACGACAGGCGGTGGGAGGACGAGTTCGTCTGCCCGGACCCCGACAGCCAGGGCGCTTACGGCCACGTCATCGAGCGCCACAACAAGTACCAGCTCACGCTAGAGCGCACGCAGATCGTGACCTGGAACGAGGACACGCTCACGTGGGACGTGACCTGGGGTGAGTGGGAGGTCGTCGGTGAGGAGTTCGTGAAGACGATCACCGAGCGGACCCGGATGATGACCGATGACGAGTCGGCACAGCACTGTGGCCTTCCGTCCACGGGTGCTCCGCTGATCGCCGCGGGCATCGCGGCCCTCGCGCTCATGGGTGGAGGTGGCGCACTAGTTCTACGCAACCGTCGCCGCTGACGGTGGTAGCCCGGCTGGCAGACTCCCCGGTTCGAGTCCGGGGCGGGCGCGAGGGGTCGGATTCCACCGGCCCCGTGCTATACGCACGATAGCGAGAGGAGGTGACCCCATGAGGGGCCCGACCCGGTTGATTGCCGTGCTGCTGGCGTGGCCGATTGGCGCCCTGCTGCTGGTTCTCGCTATCGCCGTGTTCCTGTTCGGGCTGGCGCTCGCCCCGTTCGGGCTTGTGCTGTGGGCGGTGTCGCTGTGGATGCTCATCGGCGGGCTGGCGATGTTCGCGCTGCCGTGCAGGGATTGACTTCCACCCACCCATCGGCTAGACTCCGAGTACACACACATATGATTGAGAGACCCCCCATGAACTTCGCCACCATCGCCCTCGGCACCCTTATCGCCCTTAACACCAACGCCCCCGGCCTCGTCCAAATACTCGGCATCGCCGTCGCCTGGATCGGTGCCGTCAACCTCATCCGAAAGGAACGCACCTATGGCCAATGAAACCCAGATCGTCGTCGTGGGCAACCTGACGGAGGACCCGAGCCTGCGGTTCACGCCGTCCGGCGCCGCCGTCGCATCCTTCACCATCGCGTCGACCCCCCGGAACTACGACCGGCAGGCGCAGGAGTGGAAGGATGGGGAAACGCTCTTCATGCGCTGCTCGATCTGGCGGGAGTACGCGGAGAACGTGGCCGAGTCACTGACGAAGGGTATGCGTGTCATCGCCCAGGGGCGTCTCGTCCAGCGGTCGTTTGAGACCCGCGAGGGGGAGAAGCGCACGGTCGTTGAGATGCAGGTCGATGAGGTAGGCCCGGCCCTGCGATACGCGACGGCGAGGGTCACCCGTACCCCGCGGGCCGATGGTGGATTCGGTCAATCGAACTTCCAGTCCGGTGCCCCGGCGGGTGGACAGCAGGATGACCCGTGGGCCGCGGAGCTTGGGGCTGAGCCCCGGTTTTAGACTTCCCGACCGCATGGTGGTCGGTCGGGTAGGGTGACCCCGGGTGGATTGAGGGTTGTGTGTGCCTCTCGTGTGTGTGCCACCTGGGGTTGCCGAGGCGCCCCCGCCGTTGATGGTTCTCTCTCCCTCCGGCGGGGGCGCTTCCTTCGTTTCGGCTGACGGGCCACCGCACTAACGCGGGCTTGCAATCCGCACCGACAGCACCTATACTGATAGTACACACAGAGAGAGGGACACCATGAACACGACCACGACCGCCCCCCGCCACATCGCCCCCGAGACCAACTACACCGGGCGCCACCAGCGCCGTGGGGTGCCCGCCGCCCACCGCGTCTCCGCCTTCACGGCCAGCGAGATTGCCAGGATCGCCAGCGAGGGCGTCATCTGGGAGTTCTCCGGTCATGTCCAGGGCCTGCCGATCTTCTCCCGGTCGCGGTACGTTGCCCTCGCCGACGGGTCCCTTGCCATGTACTCCTCAACCGGGGCGCGCACCGGTATCCACCCCGCAGGCCGCACCCTCAGGGTGCTCGCCAAGTGACGAGAGCGGCGGCGCGGCCTGCACGCCGCGCCGCGGGTGCGACGGTGACTGCACCCCCCACGGTGAGCGCCGATCCACCTCGCCCCTGAGTTGCAATCTATTCCGATAGCACCTATACTGATAGTACACACCGGGGGGGATGCCCCCACACAGAGAGAGGAACACCATGTCCCGCGAAACCAGCCAGTGGCTCAACCAGAACGTCCTCATCGGCTACACCGAGAAGCGCGGCACCGCCTGGCACTACCGCGCCAGCAACCAGGGCGACGAGCCCAACCACTACACCGGCGCGATCCCCACCGAGGACGTGCGCCGCCGCCTGTTCAACTGGAAGCCCGTCGAGGGCGAAATCACCGCCACCGCCATGACCAGCGACGGCGTGCTCACCACCACCGCCCCCGACCGCAAGGCAATCATGCGCTCCGACACCGGGGACATCCTCGGCATCTTCAAGCAGTCCTACCGCCCGCACGAGTACGACCAGTGGCTCATCCGCAACGTCGAGTCCATCCTCGACGCCGATATCGCCATCGGCTCGGCGGGCCTACTGAAAAACGGCGCCGTCGCCTGGGTGCAGGTCGAGCTGGAGGACACCCTAGAGGTCGAGGGCGTCGAATACCGGCCCTTCCTCACCGCCGCCACCAGCCTCGACGGGTCCCTCGCCTCCACCTACCAGACCGGCAGCCAGGTCGTCGTCTGCGACAACACCCTCAGTGTCGCGCTCGGTGAGGACGTGGCGCACCGCTTCAAGATTCGCCACTCGGCGCACTCACTCAACCGCATCGGGGAGGTGCGCGACGCCCTCCACATCATCCACCAGGCCGCCGACTCCTTCGCCGCCGAGGTCGAGGCCCTCGTCCAGCAGGAGGTCACTAAGAAGCAGTGGCGCGACTTTACCCTCGCCTACACCGACCCGGACCCGGACTCGAAGCGCAGCATGTCCATCGCCCGCACGAAGATCGACCAGCTTGATCGACTGTGGAACACCGACGAGCGGGTCGAGCCGTGGCGGGGAACCGCATGGGGTGTCGTCGCCGCCGTGAACACGTGGCTACACCACGAGGCGCCCGTGCGGGGCGCGAGCCGGGTGGAGCGGAACATGGAGCGCGCGGCCATGGGCGGGGTCGACGCCTCCGACCGGCAGATCATGAAGGCGCTGGACAAGGTTCTCGCCTGACCCACAGACCGGCCCGCCGCCCCTCCGCCCGGGGGCGGCGGGCCCCTCACCACCATGACGGGGCGGCAGACATCTTCCCGGCCTGACGGGTTGCTATCCGTGCCGATAGCGGGCTATACTATGGGTACACACACAGAGAGGGAGGACCACCATGACCCGCACCGCACGGATCAACGAGATTGTCCGACTCGCCCGCTTCGACGCCGAGGGCACCGACCTGGAGGCCACCGTCGCCAAGGCCATCGCCGCCCGCGACTACGGCATCAGCCGCACCTGGGACGGCGACACCGAACTCGCCGTGTTCGCGATCCACGAGGGCACCCCCGAGGCCCGCACCTGGACCGAGGGCTACGGCTGGAGCACCTGGACCGAGGGCCACTGACCACCCCCGGCGGAGACCACCCCGCCCCCACCGGGAGAGGAACCACCATGCTGAACCCCACCGAGGCCCACGCCCAGGGCATCGCCCGCGGCGTCGACACGTTCCAGACCGCGTGCGGCGTGCGCGTGGACGTCCACGACGGCCTCGGGCCGGTCGCGATGACGCGGTGCTGCAACGCCGCGGTGACGTACCGCGCGATCACCCCCGGCGGCCGCGAGTGGCCGGTATGCAAGGCGTGCAACCGGCCGAAGCCGTCGGAGCGGGGCGCGATCGGCCGCGTGCAGATCATGGAGGCGGTGCGCGAGGCCGGGTGCCCTGACCGCCCCTGCAATCCGCGCGCCTAGCAGTTGCATCCTCACCATCAGTAGGCTATACTAATAGTACACACACAGAGAGAGGGAGGATCACCATGCAGTACACCAAGAACCTCGTTGAGGCCCACACCCCCGCCCAGGCCCACGCCGCCAACCGGCTCGCCGCCGCCGGGTACGCCATCACCTTCCTCGACGCCGGGCACGGCCAGCGCACCCTGCTCGCCACCCACCCCGACGAGAAGGATCAGCTCGTGGCCGAGGCCATGCGCGGCGCCAGCCTCGACCCGCATCTTCACTGGGTGCTCATCCGGTGGCAGGACGGCCGCTTCTACGACGCCCAGGTCAACTACGAGATGGACGGCGGCGGCACGTACCGCTCCATCCGGGCCGCACTGGACGAGGCGATCTGGTGGTGAGGGGTTGCCCCCCCACCCGCCCCGCGCTATACTGATAGTACACGCCGAGAGGGAGGACCACCATGCAGGACATCACCATCCGCCACCACCACCGCACCGGCTACGAGGACCGCCACGTCACCGGCCCCGACCACTGGACCGTCGCCGCCACCGAATACCGTTACTACGAACGTGAATACCACGACCACAAGACCCTCATCATCGGGGGCCGCGGATACGTCCTCGCCGAAATCTTCCCCACGGAGCAGCCGTGAACCCCCGCCACAGAACGGACGCACGGATGCTCCCCCACCTCCTCACCGCCCGAGGACTAGGACATATCAACGTCGATACCCTCCTACGTGTCGCCCTCGGCCACGGATGGGCCGCATGGATCGCCGAGCACGACACCGGCTACACCGTCACCGCCGAAACCCACGCCGAGCGCGTCCTCACCGTCCACGTTGACTCCGCCGTCGAGGCCGCCGACCTCGCCCTCACCTGGTCAGCCGACGCCGCCACCGGCGGCCCGTTCACGCGCCGCTGCCACACGTGCCGGGTTATCACCCGCGCCACCGACCACGCCTGCGAACCGCAACCTAAGCGCCGCCCCCTCTTCCAGCGACCCCGGTGACCCCCATGACACTGCCCTACCGCCGCCGCCGCATCCTGCGCCACCTCGCCCGCGTAGGCCCGCGCGGCGCCACATCCCGGGAGGTCGCCGCCGACCTCAATCTCTCCCAAGGCGCCACCTCCGGCGCCCTCACCGCCCTGCACCGCGACGGCCACATCGCCCGCCTCACCCAACGCCGCGGCACCTTCCACGTCTACGCCCACCCCGACCACGCCGACAACGAGGCCCCGTACCGGCCCCGCGCTAACCCGACGATCACCCGCGTCGAGGAGGCTGTGCGCACGCTACGGGCCAACGCCACCCGGGCAACCAACCTCACCGAGGCCGCCGCACTCACCGACGCCGCCGAACTCATCGAGGACGCACTATCGCCCGACACGGAATGATGGGATCGTTAGGAACACCAACGAAAGGGAACCCTCATGGCAGACAACAAGCCCGTAGCGGAAGAGGACGCGGAAGTCATCGAAGATGCCGTCCCCACCCCACCGGAGGAGGACCAGGCCCCCGACGTAGAGGTTATCGACCTCGATAGCATCGAATCATTCGACGAGAAGGTTGAGCGGCACGATGAGGTGGACGACGGTGGCGACAAGCAGACGGCTACGGAGGAACCGGCGGCTGAGAAGCCCGCGCCGGTGAAGAAGGCCACGAAAAAAAAGGACGGGTGATGGAACGGCTGGCCCTCGCGGGCGAGGACGTGATCGAGGCGAAAACCTACGGACGGGGCAACCCCGTCCGCTTCCTCGTGTTCCACGAAACCGCTAACCCGCGTGTCGGCGCGAACGCCGACGCGCACGCCCGCCTCCAGGCCAGCGGCAACGTCCGCAACGCCTCCTGGCACGTCCAGGGTGACGACAGGGAGGTCGTGCGCTCGTTCGAGTCGGATGTGCGCTGCTGGCACGCCGGGGACGGCGACGACCCCGACGGCGGCAACTTCAACGGCGAGGCATACGAAATGTGCGTCAACGCCGACGGCGACTATGACGCGGCCCTCGCTCTCGCCGTGAGATGGTTTCGGATGCGTCGGGCCGCGACGGGTCTCGGCCGGAGTGCCGTCGTCCAGCACCATCACTTCAACGGCAAGGACTGCCCGGCCATTCTGCGTGACCGCGGCGGCTGGGAGGCGTTCGTGGCCGCCACGGACCCTATCGAGGAGGAGAGCATGGCAAGATCGGTGAGTCAGCGTATCGCTCACGCCCAGAGCATGATCGGTAACCGCAACTACGGCGGGTGGTGCGAGAAGTTCGTGCGGGAATGTTTCGGCTTCCCCGCCCGCAACCCGTCCGCGACGATTGCGTGGAACCGGACAAGGTACCGGCACCGCGACATCAACAACGCCCCCGCCGGTGTCCCGATCTTCTGGGAGCTGCATCCGGCTAACCGGAACCACGGCCTCGGTCACGTCGCACTGAGTGTTGGTGGCGGCTACTGTATCTCGACCTCGGTCGGCCCGGGCGGCGCGATTGGTAAGGTCCGCATCGCCGACCTCACGAGGTCGTGGCAGATGACCGTGCGCGGGTGGACCGAGGACTACCACGGGCAGCGCATTTACACGCGCCCGACCGCCCCCCCATCGGGTCGCCGGTCAGGGCGGGTGCCGCACACCGACTGGACCGTCAACGTAGACGGCGACTTCGGGTATTACACCAAGATCGCCTTGCAGAACGTGCTGCGGCATAACGGCTACAAGACCCACGCACTGGACGGGTCCTTCGGGCGATATTCGATCACCTCGCTCCAACGGTTCCTGCGTGCGCAGGGACAGCGGGGGCACGCAATCGACGGCCGGTGGGGCTACTGGACGACGCGTTCGTTGCAGCAGTGGCTGCGCGACCGCGGGTACACGGGGCACGCGGTCGACGGCGTGTTCGGGCCGTACACGGTTCGGTCGTTGCAGCAGGCGCTTGTCGATGGGGCGTTCTTCCGTCGGTGAGTTGATGGTTGAGGCCCGCGTCCCGGTGTGGGGTTGCGGGCCTCAATCTGTTGCAGTCCCACCCCCACCGAGCTATACTAGTAATACACACACGGAGAGGGGAACATCATGACCACACCCAAGTACCCCCACATCACCGCCGACCTCAGCGCCCGCGACGGCAACGCCTTCTACATCCTCGGCTTCGTCCGCGCCCTCCTCCTCAGCCACGGAGTGCCCCGGGACGAGGCAAACGACTTCCTTAACGAAGCCTCCAGCGGCGACTACGACCACATGCTCCGTACCGTCATGCGCTGGGTCAACGTCACCTAACCCGATGAAGGGAACCCGCATGTCCCCCACACCCGCCCAGGGGGAGGAGGGCCGCATGCTAGACGGCACCCTCGGCCCCCTCACGCGCGAGGTCCTACGCGCCGGGCGCCCCGCCCTGTTCTGCCAGGTCTGCGACGAAGGCCCATTTACGCGGGTCCGCGACCTCACCCGCCACCTGTACCGACTGCACCCTTCACGGAGGCCCGCATGATCCCCGCCGTAATGGACTGGCGGGGCAGGTGCGACTACTGCCACGGCTTGTCGCTCTGGCTCGCGTCCCCCGACGAAGTGGCGGATTGGGCCGACGATCACTTCTTCCGCGTCCACCCCGGCCGTCCGACCACGATGCGCCAGCGCATCCGCTACCACGATGACACCGGACCCTGGAGCCGAACGTGAACCGCCCCGACCGTATGCTGGCCGTACACGTAGGGAGGAGGCCGCCATGCCGGACCCCATGATCGACCTCGCCGCCGCCGTGCTAACCCACCACCAACTCCTCCGCACGCCGGAGGTCATCTGCGCGTGCTCCTGGGAACCCGAGTGGGGACGGGACGCACACGGCTTCTGGAAGCAATACCACCGTCACGTCGCCGAAGCGCTCTCTCACGCCGGGCTCCTCACCTGGCCCCCGCCCACCTGCCAGCGCTGCCACAAGCCCGTCACGCCCACCCACGTCACGACGCTCGGGTGGGCCGAGTCCCGCCACTGCGCCGACTGCCTGAACCCCCCCGAGGTGCCCGAATGATCAAGCGAGACGCCGTGGACCGCGCCGTCGGCGCCGTCCTGTTCAACGCCATGAACCATCCCGACCCCGTGGCCGTGATCGGGAGGGACACCGGCCGACTCCGCAAGAAGATAGTCGAGGCCGTCCTGCCCCTGTTCCAGCCCCGCGTCATCACGACCGTGGACGACCTCGCCGCCCTCCCCATCGGCTCCATCATCGAGGACAGCCTGGGCATGATCGAAGTGCTCACCGGCTCGGGTTGGGAGTTCGACAACTGCTGCCACCGCTACGAGGGCCACGCCGAGGTGTCCCTACCCGCCCGCCTGCTGTACGCGGCCGCCGAGGGTGACACCAGCGACGTGATGCAGATGACCGATCTGTAGTACGTAGTACCCTCGGGGCGTGGCCGACCCATTAGACATCCCGGCGCTGCCGTGCCCCGAATGCAGGATGCGCGGCCACACCGGCATGGCCAGAATCGGCAACCGCCGCAACCGCTGCCCCACCTGCAACAACTTCGCCCAGAACGTCATGCGACTCACCCGTAAACGGCTCATGGAACGCTACGCAGAGGAGTACACCGAAATACGGTTACGCACCGAAAGGGACCTTTACCCGCAGGTCATCGAGGACTGGACCGCCCGACACCCCGAGTCGCTGTGGAGATGACCATGGCTAAACCCTCCGACGCAGCGGCCGAGGTGTCGGCCGCCCTTGACCAATCGGGCCGCACCTCCGGCGCCCCGCACAACACCCCCGCGGCAAAGGAAATCAGCCGCGCCCGACGGGTCGAGGCCCTATCCATGCGCCTAGCCGGGCTACCAATAGGCACTATCGCGGAACGCCTCGGGATCAGCGAGTCGCGGGTCACCAGCCTCATTGACAACCTGTTGACGACCGCGGAGAACCGCACCGTCGCCCACATGCGCGCCCTCGAAAACGCGCGCGTCGACCGGGCCCAGGCCGCCATATGGGCCCGGGTGCTGGAGGGTGACATTAAGGCCGTGAGTGAGTTCCGTCGTCTCAGTGAGCACCGGGCGAAAATGAACGGCCTCAACGTTCCCCAACAGGTCGACCTATCGGTGTCGGTACGCCGCGAAATGCAGACCGCCCTCGCCGAGCTGGATCACATGCTAGAGGCCGAGGTAATCGAGGAGGTGGTCAGCGATGACGGCGACACTGCCGACACACCCGAATGATGTGCGTGAACTCCTCGACCGCCTCCGCACACTGTCCGCCGCCGCCACCAACGACGCCGAGGCCCGCGCCGTGGCCCGACGGATCAGCCAGATTACACGCCGCTACCGCCTGGAACATGGCCTGGGCCTGCCAGCAACCCCCGTCGCCCAGGCCCTCGAACTCGACGACACCTACCGGGCCCGCCCGCACCTGGACTACCTCGCGGAACGCATCACCGTAGCGGTGCGTGACGTGGAACGCGGCCAAAACCGGCTGCTGGCCGTATCCATGCCACCGCGTGCGGGTAAGTCGACGCTGCTGTCCCAGCACACCCCCCTGTGGCTGCTGCGCCGTCACCCCGAATGGCAGATCATTATGACCTCCCAGGATGGGGCGCTGGCAGGGGAGTGGGCCCGCTCGATCCGCAACACGATTGAGGAGCACCCGACCCTCGGGGTGTCCATCGCCCCCGACGGTGGGGCCGGTACCCGGTGGGCCACCGACAACGGTGGCGGCGTGTTCGCCACGTCCACCCAGGGCCCCATTATCGGCCGCGGCGCCCGAGTGTTCCTCATCGACGACCCGGTAAAGGACTTCGCCGACGCCCATTCCGAGGTGCACCGGCAGCGGCTGTGGGACTGGTGGCTGTCCACCGCCCAAACCCGACTCGAACCGCCCTACCTCGTCATTGTCGTCATGTCCCGTTGGCATGAGGACGACCTCATCGGCCGCCTCATGTCCGCCGAATATGAGGGGGACCCCGCCCGGTGGGAGTACATCCGGTTAGGGGCGCTCGCCGGGGAGGACGACCCGTTGGGCCGCGCGGTCGGGGAGCCGCTACTGTCGCCCCTTCTAGATGAGGACCGTGACGAGGCGCTAACCCGGTGGGATGAGACCCGCCGCACCGTCGGCTCCTACACGTGGGCCGCGCTCTACCAGCAAACCCCCGCCCCCGCTCAGGGCGCCATTTTCGACGACACGTGGTGGCGGTACTGGACGCTAGACCCCAACCTGGCCGACGACGACCGGGTGATCCTCCTCGACCGGGAACAGCTCACCACCGGGCGGTGGCTCGACTCGTGGGACACGTCATTCAAGGGCACCGATTCCAGCGACTTTGTGGTCGGTCAACGCTGGGTGCGCACCGGCCCCTACCGGGTGCTTGTCGCCCAGCGCCGCGGACGGTGGTCGTTCACGCAGGCGCTGGAGGAGATGGAGGAGTGGGCCAAAACGGATGACGAGTTCGCCTCCCCCTACGGCGCCCACGTTCACCTGCGGCTGGTGGAGGAGTCCGCCAATGGCCCCGCGATCCTCGACGTGATGCGCAACAAGGTTTCGGGCATGAAATCCGTGAGGCCACGCGATTCCAAGGAGGCCCGCGCCCGCGCCATCACCCCCGAGGTCGAGTCCGGTCACGTCCTGCTGCCTCACCCGCAGGAGGCATCATGGGTGCCCGACCTGCTGAGCGAACTACGGAACTTCCCCCACGACATCAACGATGACCAGGTGGACGCCCTCAGCCAGGCGCTGCTGGAGTTCCGTGACGCCGGGCGGGGCACGGTGACGGTGCCGGGCCGTAACCCCACCCACAGGCTGGCCACAATGGGGGCACCGCGCAACATCGCGCGGGCCGCGATGACCGACCGGCGCGGACGACGAGGAGGAGCACGATGAAAGCGGACACAACGAGCTTGCAGGTGGAGTACGTCGAACCCACCGAGCTGCGAACCCATCCCGACAACCCGCGGCAGGGTGACGTGGGGGCGATCTACACGTCGATTAAACATCACGGCGTCTATACGCCTGTGATAGCGCAGCGGTCCACCGGGCACATTCTCGTCGGCAACCACCGTTACCGGGCGATGCTAGAGGCCGGGATGACGGAGATTCCGGTGATCTGGAGGGACGTGGATGACGAGACCGGCATAAAAATCATGCTGGCCGACAACCGTGCGTCCGACCTCGCGAGCAACGACGAGTCCGCTATGCTCACCCTCCTGCAAGCGCTGCCCGACCTGGAGGGCTCCTTATACGACGGGGATGACCTAGACAATCTCACACAGGAACTACTCGGCGCACCCGGGTCCGCGGACCTCCTAACCGCCCCCGATAGCGACAACTACCGGGAGCAATACGCCGTCACCGTTATATGCACCGACGAGGCACACCAGGAGGCCACATACGAGACGCTGCGCGAGCAGGGGTTCGAGTGCCGGGTGGTGACCGTTTAAATGCCCACTATCCGCATCGACCAATCCGTCCCCCCGGCACAGTCCTACCGCGCCAACCGCGTCAAGTCCCTGTTTAACGCCACCGACGAGCAGGCGACCCGCTTTACCCTCAACGCCAACCTCGCCGTGGACCTCGACGGCGACTGGTCTATCGGGGTCATCGTCGGCCCCTCCGGGTCCGGTAAGTCCTCCATAGGCCGGGCACTATGGGGAGGGGGGGCCTTCTATGAGCCTGACGGGTGGCCCGAGGACGCCCCCATCGTTGACGCCATCGCCCCCGGCGGGGACTTCGACGCCGTGACGGGCGCCCTATCATCCGCCGGGCTCGGCGATGTGCCCACCTGGCTACGGCCCTACCGGGTGCTGTCCACCGGCCAACGATTCCGCGCCGACCTCGCCCGCGTCCTCGCGGAACAGCCCCCCCGGGTTGTACTCGACGAGTTCACCTCCGTAGTGGATCGACAGATCGCGAGGGTAGGGGCCGGGGCGTTCGCCAAGGCGTGGCGACGGACCCGGGGTAAGGCCGTCCTCCTGTCCTGCCATTACGACATTCTCGATTGGGTCGAACCGGATTGGGTATACGACACGGCGACCCACCGCTTTCAGACGCGCGAGGCACGAGAACAGGAGGGGGAAAGGCCGTGGTCCCGACCGAGGATCAACGTGGAAATCCGGGTGGGTGGGTGGGACTTATGGCCATTTTTCAAGCCACATCACTATCTAGATTCGGGACCCATGATCGGCGCAAAATGTTATGTCGCCTTCGTTGACGGCGAGCCGGTAGCGCACCTCGGTATGGGCACGAGCAGCGTGGCCGCCAGGAACGCCAGGGGCCGCCGCGTGTGGGCGGTAGAGGCCCGTGCCTGCCGTATGGTCGTCCTACCGGAATGGCAGGGCGCCGGGGTTGGTATGAGGTTCCTCAACCACGTAGCCCAAATGCAGCTAGAGGGCCACGGCGTGTTGCCGAGGCGAATGACCACCGTTTTCCACACCTCCCATCCGGGGCTGTGTGCGGGGCTGCGCCGCTCGCCCGCATGGCGTCAGATCAGCGGTGTCCTTCACGGGGTGAACCGTAAAAGGTCACGCGACTCGTTGCTCGACTCCGGGGGTGTAGGCGTCGGCTACGGGGGACACCTCCGGGCCGTGCAGGGGTTCCGCTACTACGGAAAGGTCTCGGGGTGACTCGTATTTTCCTGGCCGGGTCCGGCTGGTTCGGCAGGCAAGCGGCGGAGCGGCTCATCGACCGCGGCCACCGGATCGTAGGTGTCGCCGCCCCCGAAAGGGGGCGACGGGGGAAGGCGGACCTTCTTGCACTGTGGGCTATATACGGGGGAGCGCCCCTCACCGTCGTTTCCACCCTCACCCCGGAGGCCGTCCCCGAGGGGACGGAGCTAATCCTTACCGCACATTCTCACGCGTTCATTGGCGCACGCACCCGGGCGCGCGCCCCATACGCGATGGGATACCACCCATCCCTATTGCCGCTACACCGCGGTCGGGACGCCGTGCGCTGGCAGGCCCGGATGGGGGAGAGGGTTGTGGGCGGATCGATCTACCACCTAACCGACCGCGTGGACGGCGGCCCCCTGCATGACCAGAGGCACGTTGTCATACCGCCCGGCATCGATCACAGGCACCTGTGGCGCGAATATCTATCACCAATAGGGCTGGACATGCTCGCCGCGGCCGCGGATGCCGTCGCATCGGGGGACGTGCGCGTCATCCCCCAGGACGACCGGCTTGCGACGTGGGAACCATCCTTCGATGGGGCGCCACTGTACAGGCCCGAGGTCCTACAACTCACCGGCACCCGGAATCACCAACAGGGGGACAATCAATGAAGGCCGACACCACTAACCTGGCGGTCGAATACGTGACGCCGACCAAGCTGCGAACCCACCCGGATAACCCCAGGCGGGGCGATATAGGCGCGATCTACACGTCCATGAAACACCACGGCGTGTACACCCCCGTGATCGCCCAGCGGTCCACCGGCCACATTCTCGTCGGCAACCACCGCTACCTGGCCATGCTGGAGGCCGGGTTAACCGAGATCCCCGTCATTTGGAGGGACGTGGATGACGAGACCGGCATAAAAATCATGCTCGCCGACAACCGCTCCTCCGACATTGCCACCAACGACAACCGGACCATCCTGGACCTACTCATGGCCATGGACAGCATGGACGGCACACTGTACGACGACGACGATGCCGACAACCTCCGCGACCTCATCGAACAGGAGGGCCACGGGCTCGACCGGATTATGGAGGAGTACGGCGAGACAGATGACGAGGCACGGGCCCCCACAACCGGGGAGCTACTTCAGGTCGTGGACGTGACCATGGCCGAACCACGCCAGGCCGTCACCGCCCACGAGGTGTGGCACATCGGCAGGCACATCCTCGTGGTCGCCAAGCTCCTCACCGAGTGGCCGCTGTGGCGGGACTACCTCACGGAGGGCGTACTGTTCTGCCCCTACCCCGACCCCTACCTCACCATGTCGGATCGGGCGCGGGACGAAACCATGCTGCTGGTGCAGCCGAACACCTACCTGGCGGGGCATCTCATCGACAAACACCGCAGCGCGTTCCCTGACGAGACGGTGGAGCGAATCAAATGACCGCCCCCGCTGAACGGAACCTCCCCCGGGGCGTCAAGGCCACAACCGGGGACGTATTCGACCCCGACGAGCATTACATCTACTTTCTGGCGGGGGACGCTACCGCCCTACTAGCAACCCCCCACCCGCAGGTGCTTGTCGCGGTTAACGAGCTGAGGTCACGGGCGTCCTGGGACCGGTTCGACCGACTGCTCGACACGCGCCGCGTGCTGTTGGACTCCGGCATCTTCAACCTCGCCATGGAGCATGCGCGGAAGCACAACACATCACACGACGTTGGCCTATCAATGCCGCCCGAGGAGATTGACGGGTTCGACCGACTATGGGACGGCTACGGCGAGGTCGTGACACGGTTCGGCGACCGGCTGTGGGGCGCCATCGAGCTTGACCAGGGCGGGATGGGTCATAAGCCGAGGACGCGGGCGAGGATCGAGGAGGAGTTCGGGATCGTCCCAATCCCGGTGTATCACCCCCTGCTCGACGGGTGGGACTACTACGACACGCTAGCCCGCGGCTATGACCGTATTTGCGTCGGGAACATCGTCAAGGCATCCCAGCCGGTACGGCTGCGGCTCATGTGGACCGCGGCGGAACGGGCGCGCGCATACCCATACCTATGGACCCACCTCCTTGGGGCGACACCTAATCAGAACCTCATCGCCATGGCGCACCGGGGGTCGTCCGACTCGTCCTCATGGGTAACCAATCGGAGGTGGATGCCGTCATGGAGGTCGTTTGCAATGCTGACTAGCGTGGCGTCCTTCCCCCCGGACATGTGGCTCGATGTTGATAACCACGTAAAGGGCGGGGACCTGAACGCGGCCAGGAGGGGGGCCGATGGGGTCAGCGCGAACTCCGCTTACGCCCAGCACCTCATGATGGGGACGATGAGGGGGGATACACATCCCTGGCTGTGAGGGCGTTGCCACACCCCCCACCCCTTAGCTATACTGATAGCACACACGCCGAGGGGAGACCACCATGAACCACACCGACACCATGTTCTGCGACGGCTGCGAGGACTTCACCGGGACAATCACCGTCAAGCTGGACGGCGAGACCCTCAACCTTTGCGTCGAGTGCCGCTAACCCATACATCCCCGGTTCCGTCCTACTAGGATGCGAACCGGGGCGCACGGCGCGCCCCGCCGAGACCCCGGCATAACTCGTCAAGGAGCGCCCCCGTGGACCTTCGCCCCTCACCCCGCATTCGCCCCGCATGGCTCCGCACCGACCGCATCATCGAATATGCCACCATCGGCATATTCGTCACCGTTATGGCCCTAGCCAACCTCGCTATCGCCCACTTCGGGCCATGGTTCCTCCCGGTTACCGCATTCGTCGCCGTCGGTGTCGTCCTCGTTACCCGCGATTACCTTCACGACGTCTGGGCATCCCGGGGCGGATCGTTCTGGCCTCGCATGCTGGTAATGATTGCTGCCGCCGGTGTCCTCGCCTACGCGGTGGACCAGTCAGCCGGGATGATCGCCATCGCATCCGTTGCCGCCCTCACGGGTTCCTCCATCGTAGAGACCCTCGTGTTTCAGGGGGTGTTCCGGCGCCGGTGGATGGTCCGTTCTAACGCGTCGAACGTTGCCGGGGCGGTGGCCGACTCCCTCATCTTCCCGGTAGTTGCCTTCGGTGTTACGGGTGTCGGCGGTTGGGCCGCACTGCTGGCGCTGGTAGCAACCCAGGCCGCAACGAAAACCCTGGGCGGGCTCCTGTGGGCCACCGTCTTCCGCTTCACCCTAAACCCCGACGCCCGCCGTGCCCGGCGCGCCCGGCTCACGGCATGAGGGATGATCCGCTTGGTCGGGCTATCGACCTCGCCGTACAGGCGGCGCGGGGTGGGGGTGGCCCGTTTGGTGCGGTCATTGACATGCACGGCCGCCTGTTTGAGGCCACTAACCGGGTGACGGCCTCCCATGATCCGACCGCGCACGCCGAGGTGATGGCGATACGTGCCGCCGCCGCCGGATTAGGCACCCATGATCTGTCGGGGGGAGTGCTATACACCTCCACCTACCCGTGCCCGATGTGCTTTACGGCCGCGATGTGGGCGAGGTTGGACCGGGTTGTTTATGCAGCCATGCCGGAGGATGCGGCGGCGGCGGGGTTCGATGATCGGGTGTTTTGGGATGCGGTCCGGGGGGTGGCCCCATTACGGCTGGAGCGGGATGCCCGACCCGCGGGGGTGGCCCCCTTCAATGCGTGGGTGTCGAACACGGAACGGGTGGAGTACTGAGGGTAGTTGCGGGCCCGCACCCCCCTAGCTATACTCGCATTACACACACCGAGGAGGTGCAATGCCCTACACCATCACCCACCAGAACCACCCCGACTGCGCAGACTGCGAAACCCAGGCCACCGAGGCCGCGACCATCGCCCGCGCCACCGGATCGACCGGCGCCACCTGCACACTCACCAACGGCGACACCGACCACGGTGCCACCGTCACCAAGAAAGGAACACCATGACCACGAAACCTAAACGCCGCTGGGCCCTCCCCCTCACCGGGGCCGTCGCCCTCGTCCTCGGTATCACCGTTGGGGCCGCGAGCGCCGACACAACCGAACGGGTCGTCACCGACACCGTAGAGGTCGAGGTCCCCGTCGAGGTCCCCGTCGAAGTCGCCACGCTCCCCAGTGAATGCCTTGACGCCCTCACCGCCGCCGACGACCTCATCCTCACCTCGGCGACGATGATCGAAACCATGTCCCACGGGTTCACCCTCGCCGGGGATGCCGTAGAGGCCGCCGCCGCGTGGGATCACGCCACGATGGACGCGATCCAGGTTGAGCTAGAGGCGATCCTTAGTGAAATGAACGCAGCTAACGCGCTCATCACCACCTCCGACTACCCCGCGAGCCGGGACGCGTGCCGGGGTCACCAGTGAGCACGCGCAAGCCGTGGGCGCGCATGAGCGCGGGCGAGCGGGCGGGCATCATTGCCGTCGGTGTCATCGCCGGGGCGCTGGGCGTGACGGTGCTATGGATCGTGCTCGGCCTGCTGCTGAGGGCCGGGGCATGGGTATGGGGTGGCCTGCTATGAGGCCCGCCTTAGCCGTCGCGGGGGCCGTGGTGGTCGCCGCGATCCTCGCGCTCATCCGCCGTGACACCAGCCGCACTCACCCCGACCGTGAGGCCCTAATGGGGTTGGAGGACTACCGGCCATGATTACCGTGTATTTCACCTTCGGTGTTCAGTACGCCAGCGAGCTGCACCCCGTGCTTGGGTGGGTGGCCCACCCCGACGGGTGGGCGGAGGTCATCGCGCCAACCTATGACCAGGCTGTGCGGGCCTTCTGGAATCTCACGCAGGGGGCGTATGCGTTTGATTACCCCGACAGGCCGGATGAGGGCACGTATCCGCGCGGGTGCGTGTTGCGCATCAATCTTGCCTAACCCCCACCCCCTACGCGGTACTAATAGTACACACACGGAGAGGGAGGACCACCATGACCGACCACCCCCACAACAACACACCCCCGAGGACCCCATGACCACCTGGACCGAGCACGTGCCGCTGGAACTCGTGAACCGTGTCGTCGCCCGCCTCATGAACTCGGGCCCCGACGGCATCATCCTCGCCAACGAGGTCAACACCCTCCTCGGCTACTCCGCCCGCCGCCACGCCGAGCGTGAACTCGCCGCGGACATCACCGCCAACCCACGCGCCGTCGAGGCCGTCAACACAATCAAAACCCACCTGTCCGACCGGTACGTCGACCACGACGCCGAGGAGATTGCATGGAACATCGTCCTAGACCTCACCGAGCGGGGATGGACACCGTGAACCACGACAAGGTTGTGGCCACACTCCGTCGCCTCACCCACGCCAGTAACCGCTACCGTAACGCCGCCCAACGCAACCCCAACGCGGCAAGCGTCCCCCACCTCCTCACCGTCTGCACCGCCACCATCCGCGAGGCATTCCAAGGGGGCGCGACCTTCCACGAGGTCGCCCGCGCCGCCGGGTTCACGGAGGACCTGTCATGACACCGCTACCTACCCTGCCGAATAGTGTTGAGGGGATCGTCGGTGAGGGCCCTTGGCGCGTGCAATGCCAAGAGTGCGGCGTCATTGGCGAACATCGCATCTTGCTCCACGCGATCCGGTCCCACGAACTGCTCTTCCACGAGTGGCCCGATGGCGCTAACCCGCGCCTATGCCGTGATTGCCGACTGGCACGCAACTGTGCATGCCACCGGTGCGCCGAGGAACGGGGGAACCGATGACCGCTACTGACCGGTTAGACCGCCTACGCCGCCACCTCAAAGCAGCGGCGGACCTTACGGCCGAGGCGATCATCGCCACCCACATAGCTGACCTGCCTCGCGACACGATCCGGCGGCAAATCGCTCACGCCCGGACAAGGCTGCGCCGCGCCGAGCACCAGCTCGACAAACTCACGAACGGAGACGACCAGTGACCGCCGCCGATGACCTCGCACGCCTCGCGGAGGCGGTGCCCGCCGAGTCGCGGGAGTGGGCCGCCGATACCGGCCGGGACGACGGAGAGGCATGGGTGTACATGCTCAACCCGCCCCGCGCGCTCCCACTGCATGGCTTCCCCGAGGCCGCCGAGTTTATTGCTGCGGCGAACCCCGCCACGATCCTCCGCCTCATCGCTGCGCTGGACGAGGAGGGCACCGAGAACATGAACAGGCGGGACGCCCTCTCGTTTCTGAAAGAGGAACGGGACGCGCTGGCCGCCCGCCTCGCCGCCATCGAAGCCCTCGCCGACGAGTGGGAGTGCACCGAGGCGTACCGGTGCACCAACGCTGGCGAGTGCTCTCGCTGCCTCGCCTACCAGTCCGCCGTCATCCGACTCCGCGCCGCTCTCTCGGCGGCCCCCACCGACACCACCAAGGAGACCTCATGAGCACCGCCGTCGCGCACCATGTCAGCGTCGAGATCCTCACGACGCTCGACCATGGCCCCGCCGAACTCCGGGGCACCACGGGCTACTTCCGCCCCGAGAAGGCTCGCTGGACGATCAGCCGAGGCTCTCAGTGGGCTCGCACCGAGGACGAGCGCTCGCGCCAGTGGGACCGGACGTTCGAGCACGTCGAGGTGTTCGGCCCCAAGACCCGTGCACCCCAGGGCGGCCTGTCTGGCGTCGGGTTCGGTTCGCTCAGTTCAGACCTGCCTGACTGGCTCGCCTCGCAGCGGCCGGCGGCCCTTGATGAGGCTGTCCGCTTCCTGACGGGTGTGGCCCGATGACCGCCGCTGACCGCCCGACCGTCACGCCCCGCGTTGGGGACACCATCACCACCGCCGAGCAGCTTGACGCGCTGCCTGTTGGCAGCGTCATCGTTGACCCCTACGACGAGAAGGGCGACGCCCCCGTTGTGCTCTGCCGAGCGAGCGACGGCCCCTGGGCAGCGCTAACTACCGGCCTACTCATCGGCAAGGGCTGGTGGACATCAACAGAAATCGCCTCCGCCGCCAAAAGCGTGCGAGTCGTCTACATCCCCGGCGAGCAGTCCCGCCCGTCCGTCACCGACGACGCCCGCGCCGAGGCCGAGCGGCGTTACCCCAGCGACGTAGCCGACCGGGGCTTGACCTACCCAACCGGTGCAGTCCGGGAGCACAGTCAGGCCGCATTCGTGGCCGGTGCCGAGTGGGCCGCTGGCCGCGCCGAGACGCCTGCGGGCCTGACCGTTTCCGAGGACGGCTCGGTCCTGAACTGGCAGGGCGTGAACTACGTCCCCCAACGCGCCGAGACGACCACCGCGACCACCGAGGACGCGGCACGAGTGCTGTACGAGTCCGGCACCGGCTTCAAGCTGACCGAGGGCAAGCCGTGGGAGGAACTGGCGGAGTCGTCTCGCAACTCCCAACGCAGGCTCGCTCAGGCGCTCGCGGACGCCGGCCTGCTCGCCACGGCCCGCACCCGCCCCACCGACACCACCAAGGAGACCTCATGAGCAAGTGCATCAGCGGCCAGGGCGAGTACAGCGACCACACCCCCGGCGATGAGGAGTTCGTCTGCGGGCGCTGCTACGTGGTGGACGAGGAGGCCATGCGAGCCGAGATTGAGCGCCTTCGTGCCGCCCTGACCGCCGACCGCCTGTCCGTCACCGAGACGACCACCGTCTGCGTCCACTGCGGGCTACCCCTCGACCCTGAGGGGATCGCCGACGACGGCAGCAGCAACTGCGCGGCTTCCCAGGAAGGGCCAGCCGACGACCTGGGGAACGTGCCCCACGAACCCGCCGAGACGACCACCGAGGACATTCAGACTCTCGACGCCCGGTGGTTCGAGCGCTGGGAGACGGAGCAACCGCTCGCGGACAAGTACGCCGGGTACTACCAGGGCCGCGTGTCTGCCGTTGCTCAGTGTCGGGAGGAGTTGCGCCGCCTGCTCGCCACGGCCCCCACCGACACCACCAAGGAGAACTGACCATGCGCTCCACGATCCCGACCCTCCACTGCGACGGCGACGACTGCGACAACTGGGACGTCGACTACTACGAGACGTCCGCCCACAGCGTCGATGCCGAGCGGATCACCGCCACCACCCGCGCGCCGGGCTGGACGTCCACCGACACCACAGACCTGTGCCCTGAGTGCGTTCAGGAAGGAGACGCCCGATGACCGCCGCCGACCTGTCCGTCACCGACAACGCCCGCGCCGGGCAGTGCCCCGACCACAAGCCGGTACAGCACCGCGACGGGAAGCCGCCCTGGTGTAATCGCTGCGGACTCACCGCAGCTGGTACTACGCCCCCAGAGCCAGCGTGGGCCGCTGCCCGCGCCGAGACGACCACCGCGCACGAGTGCGACAGTGGCGACTTCGACCGCACCATCTGCGGCTGCGGGGCCATGCACTCCTACTGCACCGGCTGCGGCACGCGACAGGACGACTGCCGCGCCGAGACGACCACCGCCACCACCGAGGACGCGGCACGGGTCATTGATGATGCGTGCTACGGCGGTGCGAGCAGCCCGCAGGAGATCGCCCAGGCGCTCGCGGACGCCGGCCTGCTCGCCACGGCCCGCACCCGCCCCACCCGCGAGCAGATCGCCGCCGTCATCCACCACGACGGCTGGGAAGTGCCGCAGGGCTACGAGGACAGCCTCGACCCCGAGAACTGCGCCACCTGCCGCGACGCACTCAACACCGCCGATGCGGTGCTGGCGCTGCTCGAAGGTGGTGGGAACCGATGAGCCTCTACTACGACGGCCTGCCCATGACCGGGAGCGGCATCGACGACTACACCATCACCGCCCCCGTCACCTGCCACTGCGGCTACGACAACGACCACGACATCACCATCCACGGCCACACCGGCACCTGGGCCTGCCCCACATGCGACACCGAACACGAATGGCACAACGAATAAACACCCACAGCCACCCCCCCCCACATCCCGCACGAAAACATGGCTACGTAGTACGGTGCCACGCATGGCCATCAAACCCACAGACGCCACCCTCATCCTCGCCGCCACCGCCCGCACGACCCGCTTCCTCACATCCGACACCCTCGGCGGCTGGCTCATAGCCGACCCCGCACGAGAGTGGGCGCGACAACGTGAGGCCCCGACGCGGGAGCAGACGCAGTGGGTGGGGGGACGGTTGGAGCGTGTGGCGGTCCCGACCGACTTCTCCCCGGACCACGGGTGGCGGTCGAAGCTGGTGTCCGGGTTGGACTGCCCCTACTGCGTCGGCACTTGGGTCGGGTTCGCCGCGATCACGTCCTACCTGGTGGCGCGGCGGTGGCCCGCTACCCTGGCGGTGTGGCGGTTCCTGGCCGCCGGGCTAGGCATGAACTACGTGATCGGGCACGTGTCTAGTCGTATCGACTGACGGAGGGCACGATGGCACTGTATGGACCGGCGGCGGCGGCGGGGGTTAGTACCGCGTCGATGCTCCATCCACCCCCGGTGAGAGCGGTGGGGTCACCGAAACCGATGACGACGCTGTTGGCGTCGGCGTCCCGGCTCACGTCGGAGGCGTTGAAAGGGCGCCGGTGGTCCGCGGCTAATCAGGACTGGCAGGAGGACGCGTGGGACATGCTCGACCTGGTGGGCGAGCAACGATTCCTCACCAACACTCTCGCTAACCGGCTGTCGCAGGCGCTGCTATACGTGGGCCGGGTCGGGGACATGCTTGACGGCCCGGAGGCGGTTGAGGACCCGACGATTGCTGGCGTGCTGGACGCCCTCGGCGGGTCCGCGGTCGGACGGACGCAACTGCTGCGGCGCCTCGCGGTGAACCTGTCCATCGCGGGGGAGGGGTGGCTGGTGGGTATCCCCTCGGGCCTGCTACCGGAGGAGCACCGGACGCAGGAACCGCGGGCCGACTGGCGGCAGGGCGATGAACTATTCCTGGACGACCTTGAGTGGCGGATGCTGTCGACGTCGGAGGTGTCTACGACGGCGCAGGGCACCGCGAAACTACGGTTGGCGGAGAACGTGACCGTCGAGGCGTCCCCCGACGACCTGTACCTGATCCGCGTGTGGCATCCGCATCCGCGGCGGGCGTGGGAGGCCGACTCCCCCACCCGCTCATCCCTGCCCGTGCTGCGGGAACTGGTCGGGCTAACGATGCACATTAGCGCCCAGGTTGATTCCCGGCTCGCCGGTGCCGGGGTGTTCATCGTCCCGGCGTCGGCGTCG
>Ga0209487_1000272_pt1 | contig 46663 bp, 43 predicted proteins | sample Poulit2012_FD_187524 | JGI IMG/M metagenome (GOLD analysis project Ga0209487, IMG submission 187524) | Agricultural soil microbial communities from Georgia to study Nitrogen management - Poultry litter 2012 (SPAdes) (version 2) | ecosystem: Environmental > Terrestrial > Soil > Agricultural land... | reverse complement strand
AGATCATGGCCCTCTTCGATGAGCTACATGCCGAGGGCCAGACGATCATACTCGTCACACATGAGCAGGATATAGCAGAGCATGCACAGCGCGTGCTCACACTCAGAGATGGGCTCATAGAGAGCGACGAATTGAACTAGAGAGAACTCGAGAAGGGATCGGGTTGGAGGCAATCAGAGATGAAAGATATAGTTCGTGCCGGACTCGGTTTGGGGAGTTTACTCGTGGTCGCGGCTCTACTCCCGGCCTGTGACAAGAGCGAGGCTGGTTCAGTCAACCCTACCGCTGAGGTCGCTATCGCTGAGCGTCGGGACCTAGAGATCAAGGCCGAGGCGGTCGGTCTAGTCGAGCCGATCCGTATCGTCGAGGTGAAGTCGAAGGCCTCCGGTGAGGTTCTGGAACTCCGGGTCGAGACTGGTGATTATGTCGAGCGCGGTGAACTCTTGGCAGAGATCGATCCGCGCGATGTTAGGAATGGTCTCCTCCAGGCGCAGGCCGACCTGGAGGTCGCGGAGGCGCGTCAGCGAACAGCTGCAGCCCAGTTGGAGAGATCTGCCGAGTTGCGCGCTGCAAATGTGATCACCGAGCAGGAGTATGAATCAGCACAACTCGAGTTGGCCAATGCGAACACGCAACTCGTCAAGGCCCGTACCAATCTGGAGCTAGCACAGGAGAGGATGAACGATGTACGGATCACCGCACCGATCGGTGGTACTATCATCACGAAGTCGGTTGAGGTAGGCACGATCATCGCCTCGGCCAGCCAGAATGTGTCGGGGGGCACAACCCTCCTAGAGATGGCTGATCTTTCGCAGATGCATGTCCGGACCCTCGTCGATGAGGTCGATGTTGGGAAGATAGTGCCAGGCCTCTCCGCACGTGTAACGGTCTCTGCCTATCCGAACCGAGTCTTTGTCGGTGAGGTCCTCAAGATCGAGCCGCAGGCGGTCGTAGAACAGAATGTGACGATGTTTCCCGTCCTGATCCAGCTAGACAATCGGGACGGACTCCTCAAGCCTGGGATGAATGCAGAGGTCGCTGTCGAGATCGCCCGACGGGAAGGTGTGGTTACGGTCCCGAATGCTGCGGTCGTGAGCATGCGTGATGCTATGCCGGCCGGTCTCGTACTTGGACTCCCTGAGGAGACACTGCGCTCGATGCTAGGGGGTGGAAGGATGGGTGGCCAGCGACCGGATGGAGCTCCACGGGGTGAGGGACCGACTCAGAGTGCGCTGGGTGATATGCCTGCCGGTCCGGGGCTGATGCGTCCCGAGCCTAGCACAGGTGAGGAGATCCGCCCAGGTGTTGTCTTCGTTCAGACTGCCGAAGGACCGGTTCTGCGCCGAGTCTCCCTAGGAGTCAATGATTGGGATGACACCGAGGTCATCGAGGGGCTCGAGGCGGGCGAGGAGGTCATCCTCATATCGGTCGCCCGTATCCAGCAGCAACAGCAGCAGATGCTCGACCGGATGCGGAGGATGAGTGGCGGCCCTTTCCCTGGCACGAGTAGGAGGTAAGATGCTCTGGCTCGAGATCATCAGGGTCGCACTCAGCGCGATCTACGCGAACAAGATGCGCTCTTTTCTCACTGCTCTAGGCATCATCATAGGGATCGCCGCAGTGATAACGATGGTCGCACTCGGCGAGGGGGCACAGAGGAGTGTGAAGGAGCGGCTCGAGGCGATGGGGACGAATGTCCTGAATATCCGTCCCGGTCAGAACCGGATGGGTGGGATCGATCGAGGTTCTTCTCGCCTGACGACGAAGGATGCTGAGGCTCTCGTCGCCTCGAATCCCCGTCATATCATCGGGATAGCGCCCGAGATAGAGAGGCGCCAACAGGTCGTCTGGCTGAACGAGAATGCGAACCTCTCAGTCCTTGGGACCTGGCCTGACTACTTCACCATTCACAATCATCCAGTGGAGTACGGGAGGGCCTTCACCGAGGGGGATGAGCGCGGGCGACGTCGGGTTGTCGTCCTAGGTTCTGCGGTCGGTGAACGTCTCGGCGCGGCGAACTCAGTGGCGCTGCTCGGTGAGACGATCCAGATCAGGGGTATCCCATTCGAGGTAATCGGTGTCCTGGAGGAGAAGGGTGGCGAGGGGTGGATGAATCCCGATGAGGTCCTCTACATCCCCCTCTCGACGGCACAGTACCGGGTGATCGGGACCGAGTATGTCCGTACGATCGCTGTCCAAGCAGTCGATGCCGAGTCATTCGATGCTGCGATCGCGGAGATCGATATGGTCCTCCGTCGTCAGCACAAGATCCGGCCAGGTGAGCCGAGTGATTACACGATCAGGAACCAGGCTAGTCTCCTGACCACCTTTGAGGAGACGAACCGGACCTTCACCTTCCTCCTCGCGGGTATCGCAGCGATTTCATTACTCGTTGGGGGGATCGGGATCATGAATATCATGCTCGTCTCGGTGACTGAGAGGACGAGAGAGATTGGGATCAGGAAGGCACTGGGAGCGAGGCAAAGGGATGTACTCCTCCAGTTCTTGATCGAGGCCCTCGTCCTCTGCGTGGTGGGTGGCGCGATCGGGCTAGGACTTGGTGTTGCCGGAGCATATGCACTGCGGTATTTCCAGGATTGGAACACTGCGGTCGCACCGATGGCTGTCGTCCTGGCGATGGGCTTCTCGGTCTTCGTAGGTGTCTTCTTCGGGCTCTGGCCGGCGCGCCGTGCATCGAGGCTCGAGCCGATCATGGCACTCAGATATGAGTGACCGGTCGTCTAGGGGCTCGAGGTCTACGCCTGCCGGCTGAGGCCCATCACCCTTGCGATCAGGGATGGAGGGGTGGTCCCCCAACTGAGGATCTCTCGGTGGAACTCACTGAGTGATCGACTGGGGCCGCCCCTCTCTCTCCATCGTCCTCTGATCCGAAGCAGTTCCCTCTCTCCCACCGCGGACCTAGAGAACGCCGCAGGTTCATAGATCATCCGGCCCACCCTGGCGCGCGCTCTCTCTCTACTAAGCCCTCCCTCTCGCATGAGGTAACCGGTGGCGTCATCTATCGACCAACCCTGGGTATGAATACCGATCTCGGCGATGACCGAGAGGATCTGGAGGAGGAGTTCTCGTAAGGCGAAGAGGGCCTCGACCGGCTCTCCGAAGTATCCCACTTCATAGAGGACGCGCGTGGTATACAATGACCAGGCCTCGGAGAAGAAGGAGAAGTGGAAGGCCTGCAAGGGTGGGGTTGGTGCCCGGTTCGAATAGAGGCGCTGGAGGTGTGCCCCTGGATAGCTCAGAGCGGGAACGAGTGAGGCCAGTTCAGGTGTCGTACAGGCTCTCTCAGTAGTTGTCGGAGTGAGGAGGAGGCCCCTCTGAGTCGTTTCGAAGGGTGCGGGACCGAGGTAAACCAGTTCTGAGCTGAGGCCGCGGAGGAACTCCGGGAGGACCGTCGTCTCCAGCTCAGCTCCACCTGGCACCTCGAAGAGCCCACCCCTCTCGACGAATCCACGTGCTCGCGCCACCTCGGCTCTGACCACATCTGCGGAGCGAGTATTGGCCTCTCCCTCATCGATATGCCGTCTGACTATCTCGAGCCAGCCATTCTCCTCCCCTATCTGCGCAGCCACCTCATCGAGCGCCGAGACTAATTCGGCGCGTCTCTTTTCGGTATAGGCGATCAGATCGTCGATACTCGTGGGTGTCACCGTCTCGAGGGCGAGCCAGTCCTCATAGGTGGTCCGGCCGATCGCAGGCTGGTAGTCAGGTGAAGTGGACTGGACCTCGAGCCAGGCAGCAAACTCTATGAGAGCAGACTCAGCGCTCTGTAGCACATTCTCCCACCTGGCAAACTCGGTCGGTGTGCCGCTGAGACCAGCCCCGAGTTGGGGCGGCAGATACTCACGGACCAGGGTACTGCCACCGCGCGCCAGGGCGATGGCCTTCGCACGAGGGAGATCGCCGATCCTTTCGAGGTTCGACCGGGCGACCTCGAGGTAGGAGGGCAGGGCCAGGAGCCGTTCGGTCAGGGCATGTGCACGCTCGACGGCGGGCGCATACTCTCGCGTGGCGGTCAGGTAGATCGAGAGGAGGAGCCGGCGGAGGTAGTAGGTCGGATCGGTGCGGTAGGGCCGAAGCTCGGTCAACCGATAGAGCTCACATCTGATAAGGGCCCTGATCACCTCTACCTCGACCTCTCTGGTCTGGCCTGGAGGGGCGGCCCGATCGAAGAGCTCGAGGTAGCCCTCGAGCCGGCCCCTCCTCTCGGTGATCGAGTCGGGGTCATATGCCTCGAGTGCGGCATCGTGCAGGTGTACCCCAGCGATCGTCGCGGCTGTTGGGTGGACTCGCCACCAGAAGGCCATGAACTCTTCGATTAGTGACTCGAGTTCAGGCATCTCATCTCCTGTCCCAGGGTATCAGGCCTCAGCGAGGTCGGTCCTCGCCGCTCCATACTCATGGCAACAGGCGTGCACCTCTTCGTCGGTCAGGGTCCGATCGGTACTCTTCGCCAGGGCGAAGACATGGTGGCAGAGCCCCTCGTCGTCTGGATCATAGCCCCGCTCTGCGAGCCAGAACTTGACATTCGACATACCACTCACATGGCTGATCTCGATGATCTGTTTCCGGCCGACGAGGCCAGCTGGTACACCGGAGTAGATCCGATCGGCGAGCCAGTCGTCGCCCTTGACCTGAGCCTTGATGATAGCCGCGGCGTGGACTCCTGTCCCGGTCCGGAAGGCATCTTCACCGATAACCGGGTAGTTGCAGGGGAGTGGCATCCCGGTGTATTCTGCGACCTTCTCGCAGTATTCGGCCAGGCTAGAGAGGTCGGTATCGTGCAGGCCCAAGAGTTTCAGGTTGATGAGGAGGAGGTCCATCTCGGTATTTCCGACCCTCTCCCCTATCCCCAAGGCACTCCCATGCACCCGATCGATCCCCGCCTCCATTGCGGCCAGAACATTGGCGAGGGCGAGGCCGCGGTCACGGTGCCCATGCCAGTCGAGCTTGACATCTTCGCCTGAAGGTTCGACGATCTCCTCTCTCACGAAGCGGACCAGTTGGTAGACACCATGTGGTGTGGCGTGCCCTACGGTGTCGGCGAGACAGAGGCGCCGGGCGCCACACTCGATTGCGGTCGAGTAGAGTGCTTCGAGGACCTCGGGGCGCGCACGAGTAGTGTCCTCAGTCACATACATGACGGGCAGCCCCTCACTCACTGCGTAGGTGACCGCTTCTTCGGTCACCTTCAGGAGTTTGTCGAGTGTCCAATCTTCAGCGTACTGTCTTATCGGTGAGGAGCCGAGGAAGGTAGCGGCCTCGATCTCGAGCCCGGTCTCCTGTGCGACCCTGACGATCGGCTCTATATCTGTCCGGAGTGTTCGGGCAGCGCAGTTCGGCTCGATCGGGAGTCTGGCGTCGATGATCTCTTGGGCAAGTGCTCTGACATCAGCAAGTGCGCGCGGACCGGCGCCTGGTAGTCCGATATTCGCGGAATGGATCCCGAGATCTGCCATTAGGTGGAGGAGTTCGATCTTCTCATCGATCTCGGGGTCCTGGGCTGAGGGGCTCTGGAGTCCATCCCTCAGGGTCTCATCGTCGAGCTCGATCGGGTTTAGGGCTGGCGGTTCGTGGGTGTAAGAGGCAACATTCCAATCATAGATCAGATCCTGCTCTTTCATGGGTGGCCTCACAGGATGGAAGGTATAGATGGGGCCCAGTGATTTACAAGATGGACGCGAGAGACATAAGTGTCAACATGAATAATATAAGTCCACCATTGACAATGGATTATCTAGAAAGCCTCCCGATAGTCGAGCGTGCTAGAGCCCTCTTGAGAGAGTGGGACGACGAGATACTCGCCGAGCTCCTCGAGCTGGTCCAGGTCCCGGCACCGACCTTCGAGGAGGGGACGAGGGCGAGTGAGCTCATCGAACGGTTCCGAGCCCTCGGGGTCGAGGGGGTACACCTCGATGAGGTGGGAAATGTCCTTGCGACTGTGACCGAAGGGGATGGCGAGTCTCCCCCGATCCTCGTCGCTGCGCACCTCGATACGGTCTTCGATATCGAGACCGATCTCCGGCCGCGCCAGGTCGGCGAGAGGTACTATGTCCCAGGCATCAGTGACAACACCCGTGGCCTCGTTGCGCTCCTCGCCCTTGCCCGTCTGATCAGGGAACTCGACCTCGAGACGGTACACCCACTCATCTTCGTCGGAACGGTCGGAGAGGAGGGCACGGGTGATCTCAGGGGTGTGAAACACCTCTTCCGTGAGGGTTCTCACTGGCGAGATGCTGCTGCGTTCATCGCGGTCGATGGGACTGGATCGAGGAGGATCGTGAACCGTGCAATCGGCTCTCGTCGGCTCCGTCTGACTATCGAGGGGCCTGGTGGCCACTCGTGGGCAGACTTCGGTCGTGTCAACCCGATCGTCGCGGCCTCCCAAGCGATCGCCGACTTTGGTCGGTACGAACTCCCCGATTCACCTCGTACTACACTCTCTGTAGGCAGGATCGGTGGGGGCACGAGTGTGAATGCGATCCCGGAGAAGGCCTGGTTCGAGCTCGATCTCCGGAGTGAGAGTGGTACCGAGCTCGATCGTATCGAGTCTTTTGTTCGGGACGTTATCGAAGAGGCGATCGAGTCTGTCGACCGGGATCGTAGGGGTGGGACGCCGGCACTACGGCACTCGATCGAGACGATCGGGGACCGACCGGCGGGTGTGACCCCAGATGATGCGCCCCTCGTCGAGGTAGCGTCTGCTGCGACTCGTGCAATTGGCGAGGTCCCCGAACTCGCTGCCTCCTCGACCGATGCGAATGTCCCGATCTCGATCGGGCTCCCAGCGGTCACACTTGGTGCTGGTGGCCTCTCAGGGGGTGCCCATACTCTCGAAGAGTGGTACGAAAATGAGGGTGGCAGCGCAGGTCTAGAGAGGTTGCTGCTCACCCTCTTCGGAATAGGGGGTCTGGTGTCCTGAACGCCGGCGACCGTAATAGTGATCTGGGGCCGACGGCCCCAGGTCAGTCGTCGATGACTGCTGAGTGATCGGCGATATTGAGTGCGCCCTTAGCGCCTCTGACCTCGACGTGCGCGCCTATCAGGGAGTCGTGCAGGTCGGCGTCTTCGACTACTGACTCGGGCCCGATGATAGTATCCCTGAGCTTGGAACGCCTGATCACCGATCCCGCGGCGACAGTCACATTCGGGCCGATCTCGACCTCCTCTAGCTCGACTCCCTCTTCGATCCGTACGGGCTCGTTGATCTTGACATCGACACCCCCGACGGGCCGGAGCCCCCGTCCACTCTCGAGGAGGTACCGGTTCGTATCGATCAGGGTATCGACGAGGCCACAATCGTACCAGCCATCGACCTCGATCGTCCTGATCTTAGCGCCATGGTCGATCATATACTGGAAGGCGTCGGTCAGGTAGTATTCCTCACCTGGACCCTTCGTCCCCTCCAAGACATGGTGGATACCCTGGAAGAGGAGTCCCCAGTCGCGGATATAGTAGAGGCCGATATTGGCGAGACGAGAGATCGGGTCCTGTGGCTTCTCGACGATCCTCGTCATATTCCCATCCTTGTCGGTCACGACCACGCCATAGCTCTGGTAGTCCTCGACCTCTTTCGCCCAGATCACACCGGCGAGCTCTTCGGGGATATCACGGACGATGCTGAGATCGGCATCGAAGAGGGTGTCGACGAAGATGATCAGTAACTCATCATCGATATAGGGTTCAGCGAGGAGGACTGCGCCGGCGGTCCCATTCTGGTCGACCTGCTCGACGAAGTGGGAGCGGAACTGCGGGTACTCGGACCTGACGTATTCCTCGATATGCTCCTTGAGGTAACCGGTGATGAAGATGATCTCCTCGACACCGAGTTCCTCTAGATCATCGAGGATATAACTCATGACCGGTCTCCCGGCGACAGGCACGAGTGGCTTGGGGGTCACATACGTGTGCGGCCTGAGCCGCGTCCCTTTCCCAGCGAGGGGGATGACGACTTTCACGACTGCTTTCCTCTCTGAACAGGGTGATGGGCGACGACGCCCAGTGAGTATAGATCTGCTTAGTGGAGCCGAGCCTCTCGCCTCCTCGGCTTCAGAAGATAGGCCACCCACTGACATTCCGTCAATCAGTATCGATCTCGCGTTCTCGGACCGAATCGGGTATCTTGGCGGTATCAGAGGGGCACCTAGAGTCGACCAGAGAAGGAAAGGGGTATACTGATGCCACTGCTCCTCGCGATATTCTTTCTGATCACACCGACACTCGTCCTCGCTCAGGATGGTCTCCAGCCTAACACTGTGACCGTTAGTGGGATAGCGACGGTTGAACATCGGCCTGACCGGGCGGTATTGCACCTCGCCGTCGAGAGTTTCGCCGCGAGTGCGAGTGCGGCTAGTGCGGAAAACAGCAAGAAGATGCGGGACGTCCTCGATATGATCGTCGCAGCCGGTATCGGGAGGGACCAGATCAGGACTATCGGCTTCTCTGTCACCCCAGAATATGAGCGCCAGAGTGACTCGACACGTACAGAGGGTGATGACCGGGTCGTCGGCTATCGGGTCCGGAATACGATCGAGGTCATAATCGATGATCTAGAGCGGGTTGGCGATCTGATCGGAGGAGCTCTCGCTGCGGGTGCGAACCGGGTGACCCAGCTCTCCTTCAGGCTCCGCGATCCCGATGCCGCGCGACGTGAAGCTCTGGTCCAGGCGGTCGAACGGGCTCGGGGTGAGGCGGAGACGATAGCCCGTTCGGTAGGCCGTGAACTCGGCCCTGTCCTCTCCGCGACGACGAGAGGCGCCTTCCCGCGTCCCCAGATCATGGCGGATCGCTCGGCTCTAGCCCCCACCGCCGACTTCTCGGCGGCTCCACCCGTCGAGCCTGGTATGATCGAGGTCAGGGCCGAGGTCGATCTTATCTTTAGCCTGGACCCCATACGATGAGGTGGTACCTCTCGACCCTCTGGCGGGGCCTGACTTCGAATGGCGCTGAGGTCTCCCCTGAGAGTGTTCTCCCGCAGCTGCGGATGCGAGTCTATGCGATCCCTTTCGATCGGGTCTGGAACACCTCCCTCGACCTGATCGAGGGGGAGCTCGCCCGCTGGTCCCTCATCTCTGCCGACGATTACGAGGGCATAATCACCGCCGAGGTCGGTGAGTCCCTCCTCAGCCCACGCACCTCGGTCAGGCTCAGGATCGGCCTGAGCGCCGATGCGCAGACGATCGTCGAGGGCTCGGCAAATGCTCCTGACAAGAAGGTCGATCTCGGCGCCAGTCCGAGGGCACTCGGCCACTTCTTGAGTGCCCTCGACCACGCCCTCCTGGTACGATGAATGCTCTCCCTGGTCACTGTATGTAGTGATAGATGCTGAGTTGGCAGGCCGGAGGGGATGGCGGACGTCTTACTCCTCGAAGGGGCATTCGTTCTCACCCTAGATGAGGTCGGTACCGGGGGTGTCCTCTCGATCGCAGTCGAGGGGGACCGTATAGTGGCGATCGGTAGGTGTTCGGATCTCCGACGTCGTCATCCCACTGCGGAGCGCCTAGACCTCTCTGGCCACCTCATCATGCCTGGCCTAGTCAACGCTCATCTCCACCCTGAGCTACAACTCCTGAAGGGTATCGTCGAAGAGCTCGACCTCCATGACTGGGAGGATGCGACGCATTTCGATAGTGCCCTCGTCCTCCTCTCGAGCCCCGAGGGCCGACCTCTACAACGCGCTGGGATCAGGGCCTCACTCGCGGACTGTCTCCTCGGTGGGACGACGAGGATCGCGACCTATGGGGTGACGAAGGGTGCCGATGAGATCGCTGCCGAGGCCCTCCTCGAGCTCGGCATCCATGGGCACGTGACGGTACGAGATATCGAATTCGCCCCCCTCGAGCCGCCCCCCTCCGATGGCCTGCATCGTATCTACCGGCTGCACGCTGAAGAGGCGTTGACTACTGCCGAACTCGAGGCCGCAGTAAGGGCACATGATCGAGGGGAGTGGATCGTGATGCATGCAGCTGAGACCGAGGCGCGAATCGAATGGGTCGTCGAGAGGTTCGGGATGTCCACGATCAGGCTCCTGGAGTATTACGGTCTCCTCTCTCCGAGGGTGATCCTCTCGCATGCGATCTATGTAGACGGGGAGGAGCGCGAGATGATCGCCGAGCGCGGAGCACGCGTTATCTCATCGCCGGTAGCCGAGATGAAGCTGGCCGATGGGATCGGGCCGATCCTCGAATACCTCGAGTCGGGGGTCATCGTCGGGTTGGGGACCGATTGCGCGGTCTGTAACAATAGCAACGATATATTCCTCGAGATGCGACAACTCGGGTTGACGCAGAAACTCAGATATGGGGCCGATGCAGTGCCTGCGGAGCAGATCTTGCGCATGGCGACTGCGGGGGGGACAGAGGCCCTGACTGGGAGTCGAGGTGGCACCCTAAGGGTTGGAGGGGTGGCCGATCTGATCGTCCTAGACATCTCGAATCCACGGCTACAACCACTGATCCACCTCGAGGAGTTCTCGAATGTTGCCGCGAACCTGGTCTATGCGGCTACTGGCCAGGATGTGACCGACGTCATGATCGAGGGTCGATGGCGAGTCCGGGACCGGCGCCTACTCGATGCCGACCAGGAGCAGATCTGGGATGAGCTCGGGGAGGCAGCCGCTGAACTCTACGATGCGATCCTCTGAGTCCGAGACTTCGGGACCACACGCGTATCTGAGAGGTCGATCGATGCACACCGAAGCAATGCCCGCCGAATTACCGATCATGCCCCTCCGAAGCACGACTGTCTTCCCAACAGGGGTGATCAGTGTACAGGTCGGGATAGCACAGACTCTCGAACTCCTAGGCGAGTACCCCGATGAGGACGACCTACTGGTCGCACTCGTGATCGCACCTGGTGACCCCGACGATCCGATCAACCCGAAGGAGTTGAGCAAGATCGCCGTAATGGCCCGTCTCTCCGACCGCCTGAATCTGCCGGGGGGTTCGGTCCAGGTCACTGTGCAAGGCCTAGCTAGGGTCAGGGTCGTAGAGGCGCGCGCTGCGAATGGTTTCCTTGTCGCCAAGGTCGAGGAGGCGATCGAAACGGAGGTCGATTCCCCGGAGAACCCTGACCTCATTGCGAGAATCCTCGTCACACTAGAGGCCCTCGCCGTAGAGGTAGAGAGGATTTCGAAGGAGATACCGAGACTCCTCAGGATGAATATCGGGAATGCGAGCCGCTTCGCCGACCTCGTCGCGACACTCGCCAATTTCAGCGCAGCGAGTAAAGATGAGGTCCTGCAGGAGCTCGATGTACGGAAGAGGCTCGCCTATGTGCTCAGTGAGCTCGAGCTACAGACCGAGAGGGCAAGGCAGGTAGAGAGATCGGCAGAGGAGGCGGAGGCAGAGGAGGAACCCAAGACCCCAGCAGAGAGGGCGAATGCACTCCGTCGTCAGATCAAGGTCTTACAGGCCGAGCTCGGTGAGATCGATCCGGTCGAGAGGGAGGCAGTCGAACTACTCAGAACTATCGAGGCCTCTGACCTGCCGTCCAAGGTAGCGACGAGGGCACGGCTAGAGGTCGAGAGGCTCCGAATCGTCAATCCGGCATCGGCTGAGGCAGGCGAGATCAGGAGCTATCTCGACTGGCTCATCAATTTGCCCTGGAACCAGGAGGCCACCCCTTCTATCGAAGAGATCGACCTGACCAGGGTCCAGGAGGCGTTGGATGAGGAGCACCTCGATCTCGATGAACCGAAGGACCGCCTCCTCGACTACCTAGCCGTTGCCCGTCTGCGGGGTGACCTGAAGGGTCCGATACCCTGCCTCGTCGGTCCCCCGGGCGTCGGTAAGACGACCCTCGTCGAGGCACTCGCGCGCGGACTCGGCAAACCACTTGCCCAACTCGAACTCAGAGGCCGAGGAGAGTCACAGCTGATCGGTACGAGGAGGACGAGGGCCGGGGCACAACCTGGCAAGATCATCGAGACGCTCCGCGATGTCGAGGCCCGAGATCCCGTCTTCCTCCTCGAAGAGATGGATCAGATCGGACTCGGGAAGGTCGAGGGCGACCCGATCGAGGCGATGGAAGAGGCACTCAGGTGGGAGGGGCGCGAACAATTCACCGACCGCTACCTCAATGTCGAGTTCCCACTCGATGATATACTCTTCGTCGCGACCGCACAGGATTTCTACCGGATCCCGCGTGATCTCCGCAAATTGATGGTCGAGATCAGGATCGCAGGGTACACACCAGAGGAAAAGGTAGAGATTGCTAGAGAGCGACTCCTGCCGAGGATGATAGAGGAACATGGCCTCGAGGCCGGCGATGTCGATCTCGACGATGAGGCACTCGCTTTCCTCGCCCGGAGCTATGCAAGAGATTCAGGGCTCGGACTAATGCGTAGAGCTCTCTCGACACTCCTACGAACTAGAGCGCGCGCCAAGGCCCAGGGCGATCAATCCGAGTGGGACTTCGATCGAGAGAGGATCGAGGCGATCCTCGGGATGCCAAGATATATCGCCACACCCGCCGAGAGCTCACCCGAGGTAGGCGTCGTAACCGGTCTCGCCTGGACGGCAGCCGGGGGAGAGTTGATGTTCATCGAGGCGCTCAGAATGCCGGGTAAAGGTCGGCTCATCATCACTGGACTACTGGGAAATGTGATGCGAGAGTCGGTCAGCGCCGCTTACTCGTATGTCAGGAGCAGGGGTGAGGAACTCGGGATCGAGGACCAGAAGTTCAAAGACTCCGATGTCCATGTCCACTTCCCAGTCGGAGCGATCCCAAAGGATGGACCCTCGGCGGGGATTGCAGTAACCCTCGCGATCGCATCGACCCTCTCGAATCGGCCTGTCCGCCATGATATCGCGATGACCGGCGAGGTCACCCTCAGAGGTAAAGTCCTCGAGGTAGGTGGGATCAAAGAAAAGGTCTTAGCCGCCTCGAGAGCTGGCCTAAAACGAGTCATCTTGCCCCAGGGAAATGAGAGGGACCTCCTCAGAGAGGTGCCCGAGGAGATCCAGAAGGAGATCGAGTTCGATTACGTCGGGAGGATGGAGGAGGTGATCAGACTCGCGCTCCTCGAGAAGAATGGGAAGAGACCCCTCGATTCTGAGGAGTGATCAGGGTATCTTTCCCCTATGCGTATCTTGATCATGGTCCTCATGATGGGGATCCTAGCCGCATGCGGTAATGGAGCCGATGAGGCCGCGACCCTCCCTCCAGAGCGAGTGGAGAGCGAGGCCAAGGCATTCCAACGAAGGATCTTCTTCGTGACAGAGGACGAAGAGAGACTGGACCTCTTGGCCTTCGAGCACACCGTACTCGCACGTGAAACCGAGGTCGAGAGGGGCGCAACCCTCTGGCACCTGGGCGAAGAGGGTTGGAAATCACTCATCGAACTCGCCTGGGAAGATCAGCCGATAAGGGAGCCTTGGAGGATCGTCCCACATGGCCCACTCCGCATCATAGTCGACGACACCGGCGAACTCCTCGCCCTTCGGCTACGCACCCCCCACGGTAACGGGCGTCTCTCTGCAACAACCATTGTTGACGAGTGGACACCAAACTCACTGGAGAGCCTCAGTGTGCAGGAGGGGGAGTGGGTTATCGGGACAGACACGGCCAGAGGCTTGTTAGTCGATATCATCCCCAAGGGTTCTCCGTCTGGCTCCACGTCGACTGATCTGACCGAGTTGGTTCTCAGCTCGGGCGATGAGTTCCGCCTCACTGCCATCCTTCCATCGGGGGAGTCTGGCCAGATCTGGGTCCAGCGCCTTACCCTTGCCCCGGAGACTTTCGATGGGGTCGGTACCTTTGTGGGCGCGGGTACCGGTAGTGCGCCCTGGCACCTCGATGCTCGTGGTGGCGAGCTTCGTGGTGAACTCTCTCCTCTAGGTGAGGATCTCGAGTTGGTTTTAGAGCCCCTCTTCTCGGATAGTACTTCGGGGGGGGTGATCTATCAGCCGGTCAGTGGTTGGATCGAGGTGAGGGGTGACCGTCGTTCTGTCATCGGTCTCCTGCGCCGAGAGGGGTCGTGAGTGCTTCTTTTTGGCAGGCACTCCTGACGATCCTCTTCGGCTCGATCGCGGGCGGGGTAACGAACTCGGTCGCGATCTGGATGCTATTCCATCCCTATTCCCCTCCCCGCCTCTTTGGCAGGCGACTCACTCTCCTACAGGGTGCGATCCCCAAGAACCAGGCCCGTCTAGCTCGTGCGATCGGGAATGCGGTTGGTACTCGTCTCTTGACACCGGACGACCTTGCTCAGACCCTGACCGACCCTCGGTTCCGCAGTCTCTTCGAGGAGCGTCTCGAGGCATTCATTCGTGACCTGATCGCAAGGCGTCAGGGCTCGCTCAGCGAGATCCTCCCCCCCTCTCTCGTCATCGAGCTTCGTGCGGTCCTCTCTGAGGTCTCTGCGGGTCTCCTCTCACACCTCGAGATCCAGCTAGAGAGCGAGGAGTTCGAAGCGCGCCTCATTCGCTGGGTCACCGAGTTCCAAGCCGAGTTCAATGATTTACCTCTCTCAGAGCTGCTGACCCCTGAACGAGAGGAAGCCCTGCGTCGAGTGGTCGAGGGCTGGCTCGCAGATCTCGCGGTCGGGCGCGGCCTGGAGAGGGTGGTCAGAGAGTACCTCGATCGCACCTTCGACAAGCTCCTCGTTCCAGGGCGAACCTTCGAGGAACTCCTGCCTCCGGGCCTCATTGCTACTGCCGAGCGGGCGATCGCGGGCTACCTCCCCCTAGTCTTGGAGCGGCTCGGCGGGCTCTTAGAAGATGAGGAGATCAGAGAGCTAGTCCAGCGAGCTCTAGGCGGGATCCTCGAGCGATTCATGCGTGACCTCCGCTTCCATCAGAGGCTGGTCGCCTCCCTCCTCATCACACCTGAGACGATCGAGAAGGTCTTGCGTGCTGTCGAGGCGGAGGGTGCGACGAAGCTCTCTGAGATCTTGAAGGAGGAATCCGCCCGCGATGTGATGGCTCGAGGTGTGAACGACGCGATCATCGATCTCTTGCAGAGGCCTATCGACTCGATCTTCGGTCGCCCGGGTGATCCGAATGTGGAGGAGGCCAAGGCCACCCTCGTCGGCTGGGTCCTGAAGCTCGCCCGTGATCCCCAGACCAGAGGTTTTCTGATCGAAAAGCTGGGTGAACTCCTCGAGAGGGTGGAGGGGAAGAACTGGGGCGATCTCCTTCGCCATCTACCACCTGACCGTATCGCGTCCCTGATCGCTGGAGTGGTACGAAGCGATCGTGCTAGATCTCTCTACCATTCGGCGGCAGAGCAGGTGGTCAGCCAGGTGCTGGAACGACCGATTGGGAGGCTAGGCGATCATCTAGCGGTAGATACCCCTGAACGTCTCCAGCGCGCACTTGCTGATCCGATCTGGGGCTGGCTCGAGGAGGAGGTCCCCGAGCTCGCCCGTCGTATCGATATAGCCCGGCAGATAGAGCGGAAGATCCTCGACTTCCCGATGAGCAGGGTCGAGGAGTTGATCAGGAGTGTGACTGAACGTGAATTGCACCTGATAGTCCGTCTCGGCTATCTCTTGGGCGCGGTGATCGGTGGGATCTCCGCAACCCTGAACCTGGTCTTGGGCTGACTACCTTGGAGCTGGTGCTAGTTCGAGGACGCCCTCCTCTATCTCTGTTCCAACTCTCCTTAGCCCTATCAGTAACTCGTCTAGGTGCTCTGGCCGGGTCCCTGGATTCATCAGGGTCACGCGGAGTACTTGGCGCCCATCGAGACGAGTGGTTGTGATCCATCCCCTTCCGTGCGCATTGTACGCTGCTCGGAGCTCCCTCTGGTAAGTATCTATCAGCTCTGGATCTGCGCCTATGAGTGCTTCGGGCAGGTGGCGGAAACAGAGGATATTGGTTTCGGGTTGGTGCAGCGCCTCGAAGTCTGGGGCGGCGTCCAGCTTCTCGTACAGGAGTTTAGCATTCTCCACCGTCCTCTCCAGTAGTTCGGCGAAGTATTCGAGGCCGTAATGCTCGATAGAGATCCAGAGTTTGAGTGCATCGAGTCGTCTAGAACACTGGAGGGTGCGCTGTCCGATATCGGGGGACCGTATCTCTTCGGCATCTCCATGGAAGAGGTAGGGTGCGCTCTGACGGAACGCGTTATCGAGGTGTCGTTGGTCTCTCACGAAGATCGCGCCTAGTGAGATCGGCATGAACATCATCTTGTGCGGGTCCCAAGAGACCGAATCTGCTCTCTCGATCCCCCGGACTCGCTCGCGCAACTCATCAGAGACGAGTAGTGAGGCCCCGTGCGCACCATCCACATGGAGCCATATGCCCTCCCCCTCGGCGATCTCTGCGATGGCCTCGAGATCATCGATCCTCCCGGTCGGGGTGCTACCCGCCGTTGCGACGATAGCTAGTGGGACGTGTCCCCCGGCCCGCGCCTCTTCGATCGCTCTCTGGAGTGAGCCAGGGTCCATCTTCCCGCCGACCATTGGTACCGGATAGATCGCATCACTCCCAAGGCCGAGGATACCGACCGCCCGCTCCATCGAGTAGTGGGAGTGCTCGGCGGCGAAGATGACGGCCCGGTCGGCGCCAGGCGTAGCCCCGACCCCTTTTTCCCAGAGTTCAGGGAAGAGGTGTGCTCGGGCCGCGAGTAGTCCGGTCAGGTTCGCAGCACTCCCACCTGAGACGAAGGTCCCGTCGGCGCCCTCAGGGTAGCCGAGGAGTTCGAGCATCCACCCGATCACGACCCTTTCGACGGGTGTCCCAGTCGGACTCATCTCCCAGACTGCCACCGATTGATTGAAGAGCCCGATCACCAACTCGGCCAGTGCGGCGTGCGGGAGGGGTGGCGCGACCTGGTGTCCCATATAGAGAGGGTTCCGGAGGTGTATACTCCTCCTGGCGATTACCTCCCAGAACTCTGCCCAGACCTCATCAGCATCTCGCCCCTTCCGTGGGAGGGGTCCCGCGAGGTGATCGGCCACCTCGTGCATCTGCTCTGGCGATGGTGAGAGGGGCAACTCAGCGATCCCCTCTAGGTACTCCGTGATACGATCTATGAGACGATGACCATACTCACGGACTATCTCTGCGTCCGTCGTGCCCGACCACATGGATACTTCTTACTTCCTACTCAGTCGTGTGGAGTAATGACGCCGCAGGCGATTCTGGCTCCCGAGTCGCCGGCGGGGTCGGTGATATAGTCATCAGGACCAGCGTGGATCATGACCGAAGTGCCCTGACCGGCGAGGAGATCGTTCTCCGCTCCACTCCCGAGGGCGAGGTAGGGGTTGATCAGGGAGAGTGAGCCACTCCCATCGGTCCTGATCACTATGTTAGGTAGGTCACCGGCATGTGGGCCGCGCGGGTTCTCCATCCCATGCTCCTTCCCCGTTGGGTTGAAGTGCCCGCCCGAGGAGGTGAAGTCAGGGGCCTCACAGGTTCCGACCTCATGGATATGGAATCCATGCCGTCCCTCTGGGAGTCCCTGCACCTCTATCTCGACACTGACCCCACCGTCGACGGTCGCGAACTCGACGCGTCCGACACCTTCTCCACTCTCGTCGACGAGTTCTGCATAAGCTCTCTGAACCTGATCGTCCTGCTGGACCGTGGCACCCTCATCACTCATGGCACATGCAGCGAGGCCGAACGCCAGGGAGAGTGATACTACGGTCATTCCACTATACGAGAGAATCCTCATCTCTTCACCCCATAGGTTGGATATCTTCGGTTGGTCTAGGATTCTGAGGCCAGCCTCACCATCGAATCCACCTCACCTTCCCCTCTTCCTAGGTCTCAGGAGATCGAGGGGCGTGAAGTGGTGGACCCGCCGACCGCGCCTACTGACGACCCGGTCCTCTCGACCTGGAAGTCCGGGGAAGCCGAACCCGATATAAATCCCGACGAGGAAGGTCACTACCATCCCGATTATCTTCCACATCTCTTCCCCCTTAGCAGGCGATTATCTCAGATGAGATCGGGTACTGACTCACTCGACCGCACTCGCCTCGCGGCCTCTCCGGTACATCTCTGAGGCCTCGGTGCGCATGTGTTTACGGTCGTAGATGATCCCCATGGTATGGTAGGCGCGCCCATTACGTGGATCGAGGTCGACCGCTCGCATGAGCATCTCGAGGGCCTCATCGATCCGATCGAGCTGGTGTAGAGCCTCACCTCGATAATAGTAGGCGATGGCGTTCTCGGCATCCCTCTCGATCGCCTGGGCCAACTCCTCCTCCGCCTGTTGGTAGAGACCTCTCTTGAAGAGGAGGGTCCCGAGTGCGACGTATGCGTCGGCTCTTTCAGGCGCGAGACGGGTCGCTCGCCTGAGCTCGCGTTCAGCCTCCTGGAACCGGTTCAGGGCGCCCAAGATCGAGCCGAGGTTGGTTAGGACGATAGGGTTCTCCGGATCGATCTCCTTGGCGGCCTCCAATTGTTCGAGTGCCTGGATCTGCTGTCCGAGCGCTCTATGCAATTCAGCGAGTCCGACTCGTGCTTCGATATCTTCGGGCGCATCGAGTATGATCTCCCGATATATGGCCTGTGCGGTCTCGATCTCGCCACGCTCTACGAGTTCACGTGCCCTCTCGATCGCCCTCTCCTCGGGCGCGTCCTCGGTCGACTCTGATCCCACCTCATCTGGACTACTCTCGATCTCGGACAATCCAACCTCTGCACCGGACCCAGCATCAGTGGCCCGTCGCTTACTGGTCGACATATCGTTCAAACTCATCCTATCTCAAACTCTACCCACACTCTCCTGGACCCAGGAGAGGTAGGCTTGTAACCCCGATTCGACCGGGATGATCAGGACCTCGGGTACATCGTAGGGGTGCAATTCAGGGACCCGGTCCAGGAGTCGTTGCACCTCCTCTGAGGTCGTCTTCATGATGACCTGTACCTCACTACTCTTCTCGACCTTCCCCTGCCACCGGTAGATAGAGGTCAGGCCGGGCAGGATATTACCACAGGCTATGACCCCTTCCTCGACGAGGGTCTCCACGATCCCCTCGGCCGTCTCCAGGTCGGGAGCGGTCAGAAGTACGACTCTCGTTTCTTCCACTTCCACCTCGATATCATAATCCTAGATAGGAGTCTACCACCATTACCCCGCGATGACCTCTTCCGCTCCGTCGTAGAGCTCTTCGATCAGAGCGCGGTACCTCTCTTCTACGACCCTCCTCCTGACCTTGAGGGTCGGGGTGAGTTCGCCCTCTTCGAGGCTAAAGGGCTCACCGAGGATGATTATCCTCTTTGGCTGCTCGAAGCGCGCGAAGCCCTCGATCCTCCTAAAGACCTCTCCCTCTATCAGGGCACCGACTCGGGGCTCGCGCACGAGGGCAGTTCGTTCCTCGATCTCGATTCCCTCATCCCTAGCCCAGAGGGCGAGTTGATCGAAATCGGGGATGACCATCACGATCGGATAGGGGCGCCGGTCACCGATGACGACCGCCTCATCAATGTAACGGCTCCGTCTGATAGCATTCTCGATCGGCTGTGGGGCGAGGTTTTTCCCCCCAGCGGTCACGATCAGATCTTTCTTGCGGTCAGTGATGCGAAGGTAGCCATCCTCATCGAGTTGTCCAATATCCCCAGTATGCAACCAGCCCTCGTCGTCTATCGCCTCATGTGTAGCCTGCAGGTTCTGGAAGTATCCCTTCATGACCTGCGGTCCCCTGACGAGGATCTCGCCATCCTCTGCGATCCTGATCTCGGTCCCCTGTACCGGTCGCCCGACGGTTCCGAATCGTAACTCTTCGGGCGTATTCACATTGGTGACCGGTGAGGTCTCGGTCAGACCATAGCCCTCGAGGATCAGGATCCCAGCGGCATAGAAGAAGTGGGCGATCACGATATCGAGGGGTGCGGCGCCTGAGACGAAGTAGCGGAGTCGTCCCCCGATCCGAGCCCTGATCTTAGAATAGACGAGGGTATCGGCGAGTTTGTGTTGTATCCTCAGGGAGAGGGAGGGCCTCCTTCCAGCGAGCACCTCCCCCGCCCACCGGAGACCGACTGCTCTAGCCCAGAGGACGATTCGCTTCCTCAGCCCCGTCGCAGAGAGGACCGCCGCGTACATCTTCTCATAGACGCGCGGTGTCGAGACGACGATCGTCGGTCGTACCTCGACCATACTATCGACGACCAGAGCGAAGGATGGAACGTAGGCGATAGTCACCCCATGCCTAAAGAGGAAGTAGTCGACCATCCTCTCGAAGATATGGGATAAGGGCAAGAAGCTGAGGGCCACATCCTCCCGTCCGACACTCAGGACTGGTTCGACTGCCTTCGTATTCGAGAAGATATTGTTATGAGTCAGTATGACCCCCTTCGGCGGCCCGGTCGTCCCTGAGGTGTAGAGGATCGTCGCGACATCGTCAGGCTCTGCGCTGAGTGCCTCCTCCCGAAAATGCTCGCCCTTACCCTCTGCCTCCGCCCTGGTCCCGATCTCTTCTAGCTCGGCGAGTGTGATGACGGCGGGGTCGGTCGACTCGATCGGATCGAAGACTATGATCCGTGTCAGGGCTGGGACCTCGTCCCTGATCTCGAGGATCTTTGCGAGTTGTTCCTCACTCGAGACGAAGATTGCCTTCGCCCCAGAATCGCGCAGGATGAATGCGATCTGATCAGGGGGGAGGGTCGCATAGATCGGTACATCGAGGACCCCAGCACAGAGGGCGGCATAGTCGGCCAGTGCCCACTCGGGCCGATTCTCGGAGAGGAGCCCTATCCTGTCGCCACGCCCGAGCCCGAGGATGGGTAGGGCGAGGGCGATCCTCCTGACGCGCTCCTCGATCTCGCGAGTTGAGATCGGGACCCACTCGTCACCCCTCCTGAAGAGCATAGAGTCTTCTTTCGGGTGGTCCTCTAAGGCGTCGAAGAAGAGTTGGACTAGGGTACCACGGGGGAGATCGGCCGGGTTGGCTGCATAGCTCGTAGATCCAGGTTGGACCGACATACCATCACCTCCGGGTAGGGATCGACTTCGTATGAAGGAGCCCGCTGGTCAGTCGAGACGAGTCTCGATCCGAATGACCGTGTCGGGGTTCAGTGTATGGAAGACACTGCAGTATCTATCACGAGAGAGTTCGATCGCACGATCCAACTTGGAGGTGTTGCTCGCATCGATACCACTCACCTCATAGAGGAGGGTGATCTCGGTGAAACGGCGCGGGGGCTCAGGGGCACGGATCCCACTGACCCTGACTGCTAACCCCTCGAGAGGGACCCGCATCTTCTCCAAGATGACGATGACATCGATTGCCATACACCCCGCCAATCCCAGGAGGAGGGACTGCATCGGGGAGGGTCCGGCCTCAGCATCGCCATCGAGGGTGACACCACCTCCGACATCAGATTCGAAGCGGAGCCCTGTACCCGACCAATGTAATTCGACCTCCATCGCCGCCATCAGATCTACTCCCCTGTAACCGTCTCGCCCATCAACTCTGCGAGTGTCTGCCGAGCGTAGTCGATATGTCTACCAGCATCTACATCCTTCGGAGGGTCGGCGAGGAAAGCCCTCAGATGGTCAGCAGCCTCCTGCTCCTCCCCCTGTCGGAGGAGTAGGAAGGCAAGTCCGTAGTGTGCGCCCATTGCGCTCGGATCCTTCGCAAGGACACTACGGTATGTCTTGATGGCCTCATCGGTCATCCCGATCCGCGTATAGGTGATCGCAATCTGCTGTAGGACAGCGATATCGCCGGGGGTTTCTCGCAAGGCGAGGCGAAATGACGTCAGTGCCTCATGGTATTTTTCGACCCGGAGGAGGTCCAACCCCTCGCGGTAATAGTCGACCTCATCACGATCCCGCTCGTCTCCGAAGAGTCTCTTCCACCAACTCATGGTATCTCTATCTGGCCGAGCAGCGTTGAATGAATCTTGCCAACCGTGATCGAGTAAGATAGATCGCGCATCGCGAGGCCACAATCCCGAGGTACGCACACCCCTGGCTGGTACACGCCTGCCCGGCACCGGTTATGCGCGCACCGCAACGAGTGTCTCCCCCTCGCGGACCATCTCCTCGAGCCCTGCCTCTTCTAATTTCGTCTCGATACCATCTGGGACCGGCTCGATGACCACCCTGCCCCCAGGCACTAGCACCCTTGCCACCTCACTGAGCAGGCCTGCTTCCCCAGCCGAGATGACAGCCCCCCTGATCCCCATCTGGTAGATCGGGAGGTTGTCATCTAGTCCGAGGCGACTTATCCCTGCCTCCTCTTCCCAGTCCCTGACGGTTGGATCGGCGACGAGGATCTCGATCCCCTCACCGAGGGCCGCAATTGCAGGTGCATGGCGTACTGCCGGCCCGAGGATGAGCAGGTATTGAGCCATCCCCTCGGTCAGGCCGAGGAGTGCCGCGAGTCTAATTGCCTCCTCCCTATCTGGCTCAGCGTCTTCGCCGGTCTTGCCTTTCGAGGCCTCCCCCTCTTTGGGCTCATCCTCTTCCCTCGTCTTTCGGAGGTCGACGAATCCAGCGGTGACAGGGTAGTGCCGCTGGCAGTTAGGACAGCCGAGGGCCCCAGAGAGGACTCGCCGGTCCTCGATCTGATCGGCCAAGAGGATCAGACCATACTCTGGTCCGCAATGCGGACAGGTCAGCAGGTCGGTCAGGGGGAGAAACATAGGAGGTGCCCCTCAGATGAAGAGCTGACGCTCTGAGTAGAGGGCCCACTGGTTGGGGGTCTCCCAGACCTTCGTGAAGAGGACCGCCTCACTCATCTCCTCCGGCAGTCTCTTCTTGAGTTCGTCATAGAAGTACTTGGCCTGGTTCTCGGCAGAAGGCTCGATCTCGGTGAAGGGTGGTATCTCGTTCAGGTTATTGTGGTCGAGCTCATCGGCGATCTCCCTGAGCACGTTCTTGATCTCGACGAAATCGAAGGCGAGTCCCCCCTCACCTAGCTCATCACGGGTCAACGCCGCCTCGACGATATAGCGGTGGCCATGGAGTCTCTCGCACTTGCCCTTGTAGTTCCGGAGGAAGTGCGCGCTATCGTAGTGTGCCTTTACAGATACTATGAACATAATCGATCCACCTCGATCCAATATCGTTTATTATCATGAGCCGTCGCAACACCCGATCTCGTTCTAGGCCCTCTCGACGATGATCGTGCGGAGAGCGAGATCTCTAGGGCGAGTGACGACGTAGAGCACAGTATCAGCAACATCTTCGGGAGCCATCATCGCCTCCCGAGGGGGTAGCCCAGGGTGTCGTTCGTAATCGATCGACTCCCAGATCGGCGTATCGGTCGCCGCAGGCTCGATCAGAGTAGCCCTCACACCAGTACCCCGCACCTCGGTATCGAGTACCGCATGCAGGCCTCGGACCCCGAATTTGGAGGCCGAGTAAGCACCATTGTGCGGAAATGCGTGCCGTCCAGCGATCGAGCCGATCGTGATCAGGTCACCCGATCCCCTCTCGAGCATCGAGGGCAGGAAGGCGCGGGTGATGAGGAATGGTCCGCGGAGATTGACCGCGATCATCTGGTCGAAGAGTTCGGGCTCCATCTCCGCGAGGGGAGCCAACTCGAAGTGCCCTGCAGCATTGACGATGATATCAGGCGCAGGCAGGCCAAAGATCTCTTGGAAGGCACCGACTAGCCTCTCGACGCCGTCCGGATCAGCGATATCAGCCGGTATCGCAGTCCCTCCGATCCGAGCTGCCGCCTCCCCGAGCCGCTCAGCGGTCCTTGCGACCATCGCCACCCCTGCGCCCTCTCGGGCGAGGGTCCGGGCGACAGCGAGCCCGATCCCACGGGATGCACCGGTAATGAGTGCGGTCTTGCCTTTTAGCATATATCAACCGACGACATTGTTCGTCCAGCAGAAGCTCAAGAACTCGTCCCGAGTGCGCTGGTCCTGGAGGAAGCTACCTCGCATTGCACTCGTCAGGGTCCTAGAATTCTGTTTCTCGACCCCTCTCATCATCATGCATAGGTGGTAGGCCTCACAGACCACCCCAACACCGAGTGGCTCGAGCACCTCCCAGACCGCCTCTGCTATCTGCTCGGTAAGGCGCTCCTGTACCTGCAGGCGACGTGAGAAGACCTCGACGATCCGGGGCAACTTCGAGAGTCCCAGGATCTTCCCATCGGGAATATAGCCGATATGTACCTTCCCGAAGAAGGGTAGCATATGATGCTCACAGAGTGAGTACATCTCGATATCTTTGACGACGACCATCCCATGGTGCGCCTCTTCGAAGATCGCATCACCGATGACCTCGTCGACCCTTATATCGTAACCGCGCGTCAACCAGGCGATACTCTTCGAGACGCGCTCTGGTGTCTTGATCAGTCCTGGCCTCTCGGGGTCCTCACCAATGCGGCGCAGGACCTCGCCCACCAAGGCCTCGAAGGGTAGATCCGCTAGACGATCTCCTCTCTCCATATCATCTCCCTCAGCCCCAAGTTGGGGCCCAGCGAAGGGCATCACTCGCCCGTGTATTCGACGTAGTTCCGGGGAGTCTCCCAGAGTACGAGACGAGCCAACTCGACGCGCTCGGGGAGTGCCCGTGAGAGACGATCCCAGATCGCGACCACGAGATTCTCCGTCGTCGGGTTGACCCCTCTTAGCCAGGAAACATCTAAATTGAGGTTCTGGTGATCCAACTCCCTGATCACCCTCTCCTCCACGATCTCTCGAAGGAGCTTGAGATCCAGAACGAATCCAGTCTCCGGATCGATCGTACCCTCTACCGTCACGTCGAGCTCGTAGTTGTGCCCATGCCAGTTAGGACTCGCACAGAGGCCAAAGACCTCCTCATTGCGCGCATGATCCCAATCATCACGAGCCAGACGATGAGCCGCGCTGAAATGGAGTCGCCGTGTCACACGCAGGCGTGGCATCCCACCCTCCTAGAGCAGCCGATCGAGGTAGAAGTAGTGCATGACCGTGAAGGTGTGCACTCATACCCGCTAACGCAAGACAAGATCGATTATTCCTACTGAAGAGAGGGATAGGATCCACCAGAGTGTCCTTACACAAAAAACGGCCCTCCCGATTAGGAAGGGCCGCAAGGTGTAGCGCACCGAAGGTATTTTTGAAGCCCGGTAGTCAACAGGTGGTAACCTCCTCAAACGCTTCCGCCGTCCCCTTTCGGGGCATGACGTCCGGCTTGAGAGTCAGTCCCGGCTTCAGTGGTGTAGGCCCAAAAATTGTGCCTCCAGTGCGCCTTACCACTACCTTCCAATCTAACAGATAAGGCCTTACCCGTCAATAATGAATGGGTGACCGCCGAAGATTCGACGGCCACCCATTCCGACGCTGCGGCCCTCTCCCCAGAGTTCCCGTTCGCCGCAGCATTCCAACGGTGTTCTGTTAATGCAGGATCTGGTCCAAAGATGCTCCTCGCGGGCAAGCTAGTCATTTGCAACCACTTACGAGATCAACCCACTTTCACCACCTACCCAAAACCAGGAAAAACTTTCGGAACCCCGTTCCTTTTTGCAAGGTAAGGAGAGGGGGCTGGGGTGTGGCGGGGAGGGGGTAGGGTGGGTGCAGAGATGATCGATATCCTGCACTCTCGCCTCTCAGCCTATCGACTACTCTACCCCATCCCCACCCTCCTGTAATCCTGTCTAATCCCCCCACCCCCCTGTAACCCTGTCTGCTTCAGCCAGCCGCAACGCGCCTGAGCTCCCGCAGCTTAGCTAGGTTGCGGCGGTCCTCCCTGACCGGGTCATCACCCTTGGGCGTCTCGAGGAGCTTGGGTATCTCCAGGAAGCGCTCATCGATCATGAGGCGCCGGAATGGCTCATCTCCGAGGGTCCCCTCCCCGATTGCGGCGTGTCGATCCCTCTTGCTATCGAGTTCTCCCACCGAGTCGTTGAGGTGGAATAGTCGGAGCCGGTCGAGTCCGATGATATCGTCGAAGTGTCTGAATACGGCGTCGTACTCTCCCCTCAGGTCATATCCAGCTGCCCAGGTGTGGCAGGTATCGAAGCAGACACCGACGCGGTCTCTCTGCTCGTCACTGATTCTCTCGATGATCGCGGCGAGTTCTTCGAAGGTGCTCCCGAGCACACTCCCTGCTCCTGCGGTCGTCTCGAGGAGTACGGCTGTCTTACCTGGTACCTCGTGGAGTATCTGATCGATCGCGTCGGCATTCTGGGCGATCCCCCTCTCCCGGTCTCCATCGGTTGCGTTCCCCGGGTGGGTAACGACGTAGTCGAGCCCCAGAGCGACGCAGCGCTCGAGCTCATTTCGGAATGCGGTTCGGGATCTCTCGAAGAGATCTTCTCTGGGTGTGGCGAGGTTGATCAGGTAGGAGTCGTGTGAGACGGCAGTTCTAACCCCCTCCTTCTCGACCGCCTCGTGGAAGGCGGTTATCCTATCCTCCTCTAGTTTCGGCTCCCGCCACTGGTTGGGTGTCTTCGTGAAGAGTTGCAGGACGACGGCATCGATCTCCCGCGCCCTGCCTGGTGCATTCTGGACGCCACCCGCTGAGGAGACGTGGGCCCCTAGCTCATCGGTCATACCTCACCACCTATTGTAGCAGTCGTTAGATTTCTCTTTCGGGGTTAGAATAACCTGGACGCAGAGGAGCGAGCAACAGTTCTCCTCTAGGTTGCTTCAGAACGCTCGGAGGCATTGAGTTGGTTACCAATCCATGGCACGATCTTCCTGTCGGACCAAATCCCCCAGATGAGTTGAATGCGGTGATCGAGATCCCGCGCGGGAGCAGGAACAAGTACGAGCTGGACAAGGAGACTGGTCTCTTCCGTTTCGACCGCCTCCTCTATAGTGCGGTCTATTACCCTGGCGACTATGGTTTCATCCCGCGGACCCTGGCCGACGATGATGACCCCCTCGATGTGCTGGTCATGGTGACTGTCCCTACCTTCCCCGGCTGTCTGATGACGGTCCGTCCCCTCGGTGTCTTCGAGATGCGTGATGAGAAGGGGCTCGATGAGAAGATCCTCGCTGTCCCCGTCCACGACCCTCTCTACCTCGAGTTCCATGAGTTAGACGACGTCGCCTCACATTATCTCCGGGAGGTAGAACACTTCTTCGCTATCTACAAGGACCTCGAGGGGGTGGAGACGACGGTACAGGGGTGGAAGGGTGGCTCTCGGGCGCGAGAGATCATCCTCTCTGCCGCAGAGGCCTACTCGTTAGAGGTGAGCGGCGACAGCACCGCCTCTTGAGAGAGTTCAGTTCTAGGAGGGGACGAACTGATCGAGCCGTCTGGGAACGCGGCATGGCGCTCATCCATGCCATACCGCGTTCCGCCAGCCGGCTCTATGGCGATCAGAACTGCTGTTGTTCGGTATCCATCGGGCTCGTCTCACCAGGTGTCGACGGCTGGCCAGGCACTGTATCTGGAGCGATCATCATCGTCTCAGGGGGCGCCGTAGCCGGTGGTGGTGGGGCGGGCCTCACCTCCTCGACAGCGGGAGTCTGCTCCTCTCTCTCTCGATGGTCCCCACCGCACCCTGCCAGGGCAAAGGGAGCCGCCGTCAGGGTCAGGATCAATATGCGCTTCATATCCACCTCTCCAATGAGGGTCGCCAGCAAGAGCCGCCAGCCCATGGCCACCATATGGAGCAACCCTGGGGTCAGAGACCACCAGGGCTGCATTGCCATGGGGCTGGATCTACCCAGAATATGCAGTATGCGTGCCTATCCTGGCTCTCCCGATCACTATCTCCCCCTCTGGCGCTCGATGGGAGGGGCACTAGGCGCTGGAGTCAACGGTGCACCCTAAGATCAGCCGCGTGCCCTGTAGTTGATGATCACCCGCCTATCATCCTCGAAGCGAACGATCAGTGAGATCACATCTCCCGCCTGAATCCCACGGGCGGCGGACTCGAGGTCAGAGATCTTCTTGATATCCTTCCCATTCATCTTCTCGATGATCATCCCAGGCATGATCCCTGCCCGGGCGGCGGGACTACCATCGACGACCCGGGTTATGACGACGCCCTCCTTCGCCTCGATCCGGAGACGCCGGGCGAGGTCAGGGGTCAGTTCGGAGACCGAGAAGTCGAGACGGGTCATCCCATCTTCCTTCGCACTCGCGACCTGTTGGGGCGCCCTCACCGCTGGCTCGAATTCACCGAGTTGGACGGGAATACGGACCCTCTTACCATACCGGATGATATCGAGATCGACCTTCGTGTTCGGCTGCTTCCGGGCGAGGAGCTCCATCAGCTCGCCACTCGATTCGATCGACTTACCATCGACACCGACGATGACATCACCGAGCTCGATCCCTGCCTTCTCTGCGGGACTGCCCTTCTGGACCTCGGAGACGGCGGCGCCGTATGGCCTATCGAGGCGGTAAGATTCGGCGTCGACAGGATCGACATCCTTGATCCCGACACCGAGGCGTGGACGACGCACCTCACCATAGGCGATGAGATCGTCGGCTACGCGCTTGGCGAGATTGATTGGGACCGCAAAGCCGTAGCCACTATAGTAGCCGGTCGGGCTCGCGATCGCTGAGTTGATCGCGATCGCACGGCCCTCGAGATCGACGAGTGGTCCCCCAGAGTTGCCGGGGTTGATCGCAGCATCGGTCTGGATGAAATGCTCGAGGGGGGCAGCAGCCTCCTCACTCCTCCCGATGATCCCTATACTCCGTCCCTTTGCACTGACTATCCCAGCTGTAGCGGTAGAGCCGAGTTGGAGTGGGTATCCGAGTGCGACGACCCAGTCACCAACGGCGAGGGGATCAGAGTCACCTAGCACGACGACTGGGAGACCATCTGCCTCGATCTTGAGGACAGCGACATCGGTATTCGGGTCACGACCGACGACCTGTGCATCGAACTCACGCCTATCCTGGAGGATGACCGCAACTCGGTCGGCGCCCTCTACTACATGGTTGTTCGTCAGGATATACCCATCGGACTTGAAGATGAATCCGGAGCCACTCCCGCGCCTCGGCTGTGGGTTGGAGGGGCTCCTACGGAAGAAGTCCTCCCAGGGTGTGCCCTCGAAGGGGCTCGGCACCTCGACCTGAGCACGACGGACACCCTCCACCTGGACATGGACGACGCCGGGCAGCGCGCGCTCAGCGGCCCTCCTAAAGGACTGGCTGAGCTGTGCTGGAGTCGTATCCTGCGGGGTCTCCGACGAGAGCGAGGGTTCATCTGAGAGTGGTGAGGCTGCGCTACCGGTCCTTACTACCTCGAGGCCGGTTGCGACCCCAACCAGACCCAGGACCAGTACCGCGCCTGCGATCAACCTACGCATTACTGGGTGGTGCATCATCCCTCCATCTCCTGATCTCACTCGCGCGCCAGTTCATCATCCGAGCCCGGGGTCTGCACTCGGTCATCGAGCACTACTCACCAATCATTTCAGTGGGCGACCTGACGCGCTTTGGATTCTATCTCCGTGATGAATACCCTCCTCCCACCCCTAGTGTTCGCGGGTATAGATCTTGCCCTTTTTAGGGGATCGAAGAGGTATGGATCGTCTCCTGTGGAGCAACTGTGTCCCTGCTGATAGCGCTCTACCTATTCCTCGTCATCGCACTGCCGCTTGCCCTGAGTAGTCTGGTCAGTTACCGGACTCTACCCCGTAGCACCGGGTGTCCCCTATGTGGTGCGGAGACATTGAGGATCGAGTCGAGGTGGCTCCAGATGGTCTCGTACCTATTACGTCGGCAAGAGTTGCAGACGAGGTGGTGTACGAGGTGCCTCTGGGAGGGAGCGGTCCGCCTTCCACGACCTCGTCAGCTCGAGGGCTCGGTTCCAGCTAGAGGGACGACGAAGCGTCGGTCCGCCTCACGGAGTATAGCTGTCGGCCCTGGACGGTCGGGTGAAGCGATCAACCTCCGCGACATCGAGATCGATGGTCTCTCCTGGCGCGTCCTCTTACAGTGCTGGCACGATTCCGACAAGTGGTTCGGCCGGCTCCTCTTCATCGCTCCGACTGGCCGTCTTTGGGTCGACACCGTCGATCCTATCAGTGGCAAGTCCTCTAGAGAGGTGATGGGCAAGGCTCTTGCCCTCCCCGAGCGTACCCTCGCCTGTCGGCTCCGCGAGTTGATCTCCGATCGAGCATAGACTCGACAGACCAGAGAGTCAGACTGTTAGAATAAGGATCGCCGGTCGAGGGTGGGCACTCGACCGGCGGGATGGAGTCAGAGGGGAAATAGAACGCCCACCACCCTCTCGGTGAGGCAAACCTCGTGCCGAGAGGTCCTATCCCTCCGATTCTTCAGAGGATTACCTCCCATGGGAAGTGGCCCTCCGCATCAGGTCGCCTACCGAAGTGGCCGTAAGCTGAGGTCGGAGTATATATCGGCCTGAGGAGGTCGAGTTGCCTGATGATACCGCGTGGTGTGAGGTCGAATCTCTCTCTGATCCACTCTCTGATCTCATCATGACTGACCTTTGCGGTTCCGAAGGTCTCGATCCCTATCGCGACTGGTTCGGCTACCCCGATCGCATAGGCGATGCAGATCTCACACTGATCGGCGAGTCCAGCGGCGACGATATTCTTGGCGACCCACCGTGCGGCGTAGGCCCCCGAGCGATCTACCTTCGACGGGTCCTTCCCACTGAAGGCTCCACCACCATGACGGGCGGCGCCCCCATAGGTATCGACAATGATCTTACGACCGGTCAGGCCGGTATCGGAGGCTGGGCCTCCCTTGATGAAGGAGTGGGATGGGTTGATCCAGAGGCGATCTTTCCAATCTGGTGGCAGTAGCTGTTCCCCACCCGCTCCCCCATCGGAGGCGAAGACGAGGGGTATCAGCTCCTCGGTCAGGATCTCTCTGATCTCTCCGACCCTGATCTCTGGTGAGTGCTGAGTCGAGACGACGATGCCCGTGATCTCGACTGGCTCACCCCCCCTATACCTGACTGAGACCTGGCTCTTGCCATCGGGCCGAAGCCAATTCCAGGCCCGGTCGCCTGAGTGCCGGAACTCTGCCAGACGCCTGACGAGGTCGTGTGCCCAGATGATCGGGGCGGGCATCAGGGTCTGAGAGTCAGGGTCGAGGGCGAGCATCTCTTTCGTCGCGTAACCGAACATCATCCCCTGGTCACCAGCGCCCTGATCCTCGGGGCGATCACGGTCGACAGCGCGCGCGATCTCGCGGGCCTGAGGTTGGAGGCGAATCTCGATCTCGACCGTCGCGGCCGAGAAACGACCGTCGTCCTCAGTATAACCGAGATCGGCGATCGCACCACGGACGACCTGCTCGATCTCCGCATCCGAGAGTTGGGCACTCGTCCTGAGCTCACCAGCGAGACAGACGAAGTTTCGGGTCACCAGGGTTTCGCAAGCAACACGGGCATTGGGATCACGAGCCAGGTGGGCATCTAGGATAGCATCACTGATACGGTCAGCGACTTTGTCAGGGTGTCCCTCTGAGACTGACTCGCTCGTCAAGACGAAGTCGTCGTACATCTCTCAAAACCTCTAAAAAAAAACCGCGGCCGGAACATGGCAGCGGGCTCCGGGCGCTTTAGTGCAAGATTTACGTGGGGCACAAGCTGCCTCGTCAAATCCCACGGAGATGCGGTCCACCTCGTCGTCCAAGCTAAATCGAGGCCGAGAGGAGTGTCAAGGAGCCAGGGTGAGGAATATCCCTTGCATTGGTCTGAGGGGGAGGGGCGAACCGATGGCTATCTCGAGACCGATCTATGGGCCCGGGCAAGAAGATACGAGCCCACTCAGACCGGCGAGTGACCTCGCTGGCACACCTGTCTCCGACCGTGAGGGGCGCTATGTCGGCGAGGTCTACGGCGTCTTGGCCGATGCAAAGAGTGGGCTGATCAGGTACCTAGATCTCGCACTCGAGGGGAATGACAAACATGTACTCGTGCCCCTCGGTCATACCCGTCTGACCAGGCTCATCGGCAAGACTGAGGTCGAGTTGCGAGCAGCTCGGCGGGAGGAGCTCGAGTCGATCCCTGAGCTCCCATCGGGCTCAGAGCCAGATGACGACTTCGAGGAACGACTCCTCGCAGCGCATGGTCGTATCTTCCATGGTGAGAGGTACTACGCTCATCCTGCCTACGATCATCGAGGGCTCTACGCGGGTGAGCACCCGATCATCGAGGGGCCCTCCCTCCATCCCCGAGGTGCGGGCCCACTTGAGAGACTCAGCGCGATCCCAGAGTATGAGATCTCACGTGGTGAACCCGATATCAGAGGGTGGCCCCTGATAGATGCTGAGGACAGGGTGGCAGGTGAGATCGAGGATCTGATCATCGATCCCGAGGCGGGTAAGGTCCGGTATGCGCTCGTCGAGGGTGGAGAGGGGCCGATCCCGATCCCTGTCGGGTACCTCGAGGTCGATCTGTCTGAGGAGGTCGTCAGGAGCCCCGGCCTCGAATCGACTGACCTCGAGGTGGTCCCAGCCTACGAGGAGGCCTCCTTCGACCGTGAGGCTGAGGTCAGGATCATGGAGGCCCTCTCTGAACGGCTGAGCGGACGACGTCGTTTCTCCCGACCTGATTTCAATGGTGCGCACCAGATCGGGGAAGAGTCCTCAGAGTAGGCCCGTGCCGAGTCCTGGTGGCGTCTCCCAGGCATCGAAGACCTCAGCTAGTTCGACGCCCCACTCCCTCCCATTTGATTCGAGTAACTCACGGAGCCACTCCTCGGCGGGCCAACCCACCGCCTCGCGGTAATGTCGAGCGATCTCTTCTATCCTGTCATAGACTGGGGTGACATCGACAGCGCGCGCTGGGAGTATCGAATGTCGATCGCGCAGGGAGAAGAGGGGAGCATCACCGCGGTGCGGTGCGATAGGCCCGACGATGCGGGAGAGACGGGCGAGTGTGATCGCGTCCCTGACGATCGCGCCGGTCGCCTGGTGATCAGGGTGGCGCATGCCCCTGACCCAGGCATCGCCCCAGGTCAGGACCGCGTCGGGTTCGACCTCAGCGATGAACCTGGCGACTTCGACCGCTGCCTCTCGGGTCGGTTCGACGGCGGTGTCTGGGAAATCGAAGAAGTGTGGTCTCGCGCCGAGGATCTCTGCAGCGCGGATACCCTGCGCAGTCCTCTTCTCCTCGACCTCGGAGACTGGGAGTTCACCATAGACCTCGGTCATCCCCCCACGTGTCAGCCAGGCCAATACGACCTGATCACCACTCTCGGCGTGACGGGCGAGTGTACCGGCGCACCCGATCTCATCATCGGGGTGCGATAATATCGCTAGAATCGTCTTCATCGTCTCTTCACTCCCTTGGTGCTACATGGAGTTCCGGCTTCATTACACCTATCTCGACAGGTGATGTGAGGCTAGGAGCTGGAAGATAAGTGGTTGACAGACGGCTCGCGAGCGGCCATAATTCGCGAATTATGGAATTGATCTTGGCTGTTGCTTGCGATGATGCTCGTGTCCGCCCCGATGGGAAGTTGGACATTGAGGGCGTCTTCAATGAATTGTATGCTCCCGGCTTCCCTGCCAAGCAGGACCGGATGACGGTCGTCTTCATCATCGAGTGGGGACGAGATGAGTCGGGACGTATACCCCTTCGCGCAGACCTGGTCGATGAGGACGGGCAGAAGTCATTCACGATCCAGGGCCACACCGATGTAGAGCCCCGTCCAGCCGACCGTGCGCCGGCGCAAACCCGATTGATAATGCCGCTGGAAGATGTGGTCTTCCCCAGAGCGGGTCGCTACCACTTCGAACTCCATCTAGGAGACGAGGTGCGTACCGCCCTCTCTCTCTTCGTGGGCCAGCGAGAGGAGATGTAGTCGGGTGTAAGGGACTGTAGCTCACGGACCCCACTCGAGCTGGTCGGGTATGACGCCGGTACCCCCAACAATCGAGTCGAGAGGCCACCGCGGTCGAGGGCCGTAGTGGGAGTAGTGGGTCGTCTTCACTGTAGGCCTCCCCTGAGATGGAGTAGTTAGGTTATGCACGCAGAGAGCGGCGCGTCTAAAGGGATCCCCCTTCATACCAAAATCCTCCTCGGCCTGGCATTCGGTCTAGTTGCCGGGCTCGTCTCCAACCACTTCTGGGGGGATACCCAGACACTATCTTGGATCATACGGAATGTGGCTGATCCGATCGGCCAGATCTTCCTCAGCATGCTCTTCATGGTCGTCATCCCCCTCGTCTTCACCTCGATCGCACTAGGGGTCGCGGGGATGGGCGATGCGAAGCAACTCGGCCGCGTAGGGGGTAAGGCCTTCGGCATCTTCATCCTGACGACAGGTGCTGCGATAGTTGTCGGTCTGACACTAGTCAATGTCTTCAAGCCTGGTGCCGCCCTCGACCCAGCGGTCAGGGCCGAACTCCTCGAGACCTACTCCTCTCTCGCCTCGGACAGGATCTCGGCAAGTGAGGAGCATGGAGGATTCGGGATCCATACCTTTGTAAATATCGTGCCCCGAAACCCAATCGCGGCAGCGTCGAGTGGGGATATGCTCGGGCTGATCTTCTTCACGATCGTCTTCGGTATCGCCCTTACTAGGCTGCCGGCAGCGGTCTCGGCTCCGGTCATCAAGGTCCTAGAGGGTATCGGTCAGGCGGTGTCGGTGATGATCGGCTTTGCGATGAAACTCGCGCCGATCGGTGTCGTCGGTCTCATCTTCTCCGTCACCGCACAGTTCGGGCTCAGTGTACTTCGGTCACTGAGCCTTTATGTTATCATGGTCCTCACAGCCCTCGCCCTGCACCAGTTCGGGGTGATCACTCTGATAGCAAGGTTGGTGGCGGGGATCAGACCGCGCGATTTCTTCAGGAGGACTCGTGCACTCGTCGTCACCGCTTTCTCTACCTCTAGCTCGAATGCGACCCTGCCAACGACGATCAGGACCGCCGAGGAGGAGTTCGGAGTGCCCAAGGAGGTCGCGGGCTTCGTCCTCCCGCTTGGGGCGACGATGAATATGAATGGGACCGCCCTCTTCGAGGGGATGACAGTCCTCTTCCTAGCCCAGGTCTTCGGGGTACACCTCACACTACCGATGCAGCTGGTAGTCGTGATCATGTCGGTGATAACCGCGATCGGGGTGGCGGGTGTGCCTGGTGGCTCGATACCTCTCCTAGCGATGGTCCTCGAGATTGTGGGGGTGCCGGGGACGGGGATTGCTCTGATCCTCGGGGTAGATAGGATACTCGATATGTCGAGGACCGTGCCGAATGTGACCGGCGACCTCCTGACCTCGATCCTGGTCACAAAGAGTGAGGGGATGGAGTTCTTCGCCGATACCGAGGCTGAGCCGGAGTTACCAGGAGCTCCGGCTGGAGTAGAGGGTGGGCCGGCGAGTGAGGGGGTAGAGACCGCAGGGGTCGGGGCTGAGGCCTGAGCCCTTAGAATACGACAGAAGGGGCCATGATTTCGGCCTCTATGTTGGAGAGTGGGGAGACGGCTTGGGCTGTTTCCCCATTTCTCATTGGGATAGGGGACAGGGGGACAGGATTGCAGGTGGTGAGGGAGACAGGAGGACAGGGTTGCAGGTGGTGGGGGCGACAGGAGGACAGGGTTACAGGTGGTGGGGGAGACAGCAGCTGTGTTCAACTTGCCGCCGCTCTTGGATTCCATCACTCGCCATCCCGCACGATTACATTCAAGATGGTGAGGAGCTTTCTTGCGCATGCAAAGAGGGCGACCTCGGCGGGGCCTCGTGCCTCACGTAGCCTCTGATAAAAGCTATTTATTGCGGGGTCGTAGCGCTGCAGAGAGTGACACCATGTAGAGGTAGAGAGTGCTCCCGAACTAGGCTCTGCCGCCCTAGACACTCCGCCGCCCGCGCATAGGTCTGCTATCACGGTTCGGCTTGTTACTGGCCCAATGCCGGGCACACTCGAGAGGGGCTATTCTTTTACACGCCAGAGCGAGTTTTTCCTGATATGGTCATCCAATGATCGTCTACCTCTCCAAGCTGCTTCTCCAACCAGCAGATGTGGGCTCTTACGATCTTCTTCAGCGTCGGGGCATTGGCCTGCCGGAGACAGTCCTTTTCGACCGTGAGCATATCGATCAACTGACGCCTACGAATGACAAGTGCGGGATATCTCAGCAAGACCAGCAAAGAGCCTGGTGCAACCGGCCTCACTTTTTCCTCCTGCCAGTACTTCCTAATGGACTGCGGCGCTCATGCTGTCCATCGGCCTTCGAGGACCAGGGAGCGATCGAACTGCCGCAGCCAGCTACCTGTCAAAAATACTGCTTCGCCTTCATACGAGGACAGGAGTACAGGGAGGGGGGTTGACAGGAGTACAGGATTGCAGGAAATAAGGGCTGGGGGAGAGGAGACATAGGGTGGCTCGGCCAACTGCAATCAGCATCAGCAAGCGCTAGACGGTTGTAAGGTGGCAGTAAAGGGGAGCGGCTACCATGCCCCATATGCCCCAACCTGTCCCCCTGTCCTCCTGTCCCACCCCCCAACCCTGTCCCCCTGTCCTCCTGTCCTACACTCCAACCCTGTCCCCCTGTCCTCCTGTCCTACACTCCAACCCTGTCCCCCTGTCCTCCTGTCTCCCTCACCACCTGCAATCCTGTCCCCCTGTCCGCCTGTCATCCGACCACCAAAAAAGGAGCGGGGAAGCAGCTCGCGCCACTCCCCCGTCTCGTCTCTCCTGTAATCGAGTCGGCTTAGCCGATCGTGCTACTCGTCAGGACCTTATTGCGGTTGTCGACGACCCTAGCCTGCTCCCGCAGTGAGCCAAGGAACTCCTCCCACCTCTCCTGCTGGAGCTCATTGACTAGCTGTGCCCTGATCTGGTCCTTCTGTTCCTCGAAGAGCTCCTCATCGGCCGGGATATGCTCGACCGTCTCAATGATGTAGAGGAGACCATTCGCCTCTAGGAGATCACTCGTCTTACCCGGCTCGAGTCCGAAGGCCGCACCGATTACTGGATTCGCCTGGCCGAGTCCTGGCACGAAGTCGAAGCGTGAGAAGGGCTCCGTCTCCTGGACAGGGAGATCATGGCTCGAAGCAACCTCATCGAGTGAGGAGTTACGGACCTCGCCGACGATCTCTCGGCCCCGGGCGAGTGCAGCCTCGTACTTCTTCGACTCGAGGAGCCTGTCCCTGATCCCAGCGGTAGCCTCTTCGATACTCATCGTCCTCTCCCTCTCTCGGGAGACGAGCTCGAGGAGGTAGAAGCCCTGCGGGGTCTCGAAGAGGGGGCTCAACTCACCGAGTTCGACCTCATCATCGAGTGCCCACTCAGCGCCCTCAGAGATATCTCCCACACCAACTACGAAGGGGAACTCCTTCGTGACCTCTGCCTCCCTCACCGATAGCCCCAGCTCCTCTGCAGCCTCGTCGAGGGAACCACGCAAGGCGAGGTACTCGAGTGAGTCGGCAGCATCTAGAATCGCGTCCTCTGTCTCGATGCTCCGCTCGATCGGGATCAAGATATGCTTGGCCGAGGCCTCGTCCCCACTCCTCGAGGTCACCATGATCAGATGGAAGCCATAATTCGTCTGCACTGGCTCGGTCACCTCATTGAGGGGAGCGGACCAGACCGCCTGCTCGAAGGCTGGGACCATCTGTCCCTTGGTGAAGGTACCGAGGTCACCACCCCTCTGTGCTGAACCCGGATCGGCCGACTCACTCCGGGCGAGCTCGCCGAAATCAGCGCCAGCGAGGATCTGCTCCCGTATCTCGAGCGCACGCTCACGGGCAGCGGTCGTATCGGCAGGGGTCGCCTCCTTCTCGAGTACCGTGACCCTGACCGTCGCATTTGCGGGCCGCACGAAGTCACGACGGTGCTCCCGATAGAAACGAGTCACCTCGTCGTCTGTGATCGTGATCTCATCATCACGAACCAGAGCATCGGGGTGGATCGCAATGTACCGGATCGAGGCCTGCTCTGCCCGATCACGCCAATTCCTCCAGAGATCGGCATCGGTCAGGTAGAGGCTCGAGGCAACCTGCTGGAAGAGCTTGTTCCGAGCGATCATATCGCGATAGTAGGCCTCGAGCTGTAGAAGCAGGAGATCGTCGACCGCGGGGGAGGCGAGGAACTCCTGGTACTTCTGGAGGTCGAACTGACCATCGGTCTGGAAGAGCTCATGCGAGTAGAACTCTGGAGGGGGAGCAAAGAGCGCCGCCTGCCGGATCTCGACCGGGGTCGCCTCGAGACCACGCGAACGGATCTCCTCCTGGATCAGATGCTCCATCACGACCTGGTCCCATGCCAGGTCCTCGAGCTGCCTGATCTCGGCAGAGGTGATCGGATCATCCTGGTAGAGCTGACGCTGCTGGTAGAGGTTCTGATAGACGTCGTGAAACTCCTCGTAGGTGACGGCCTTACCATTCACCTTCCCGATCTCGCCGCCGAGGCCACCCATACTGCTCCGGCCGCTCATGTCCATCCCCCACTCGAAGACCATGAGACCGACGAAGGCGACAGCCGTGATCAGCATGATCCATTTGGTGTTCTCGCGCATCGTACGCAACATGATTCAGAACCCCCAGCTCAGCGGTCGTACGCCCAATGTTGAATAGTTCGAAAAATACTACCAAACAGTCTAATTTAGTCGTCTCCTAGATTAGTTTCAACCCGATAGATGGTCTAGGGTTCCCCCCTACTCGGGGCCTGCGTTGACATCACCCCATAGGGGCTCATATCTTTACAGGTCTTACCCTGGACCTCACCATCGAACCTCCTGGGAGTTGGCATCATGATGGGGACCGATCAAGCAGAGATAGCGAAGCTCGAGGCGCTCTACTCGGCTAACCCCGAGGGTCGTATCTTCGCGCATCTCGCTGACGCCTATCGTCGTGCTGGCGATCTCGTACGCGCTCGGGAGGTCGTTGAGGAGGGGTTGCGGCACCACCCCGATTATGCGAGTGCTCACGTCGTCCTCGGTAGGATTTCCTTGGAGGAAGGCGAGATAGCTGCCGCCGAGGAGACCTTTCACCGGGTACTCGGACTCGATCCCGAGAACCGGATCGCACTCAGACTCCTCGCCGATCTGGCGAGGATGGAGGGGGATAGGGAGGCAGCGGTGAGATTCTATGAGGAGCTCCTCCTCGTCAACCCGACCGACCAGGAGGCGCGCGGTCTCCTCGATGAGGTCAGGGCTCAGGGACCGGTAGGTGGGGAGCTAGTCGGAGAGGAGCTAGTCGAAGAGGACGATGGAGCACCCCAGAGTGAGGATCAGCTCCCGAAGGAGGGTGAGGTGACGATGGTCGACGCTGAAGATCATCCCAAACCAGTCGAGAACGAGGAGGTCCTGCCCTCCGAAGAGGAGGGAGATGACGAGTTCATCCCAACTATCATCGATGATGGTTATGACCTCGGCCTCGTCGTCACCGAGACGATGGGTGATCTCTATGCCCAGCAGGGTCTGACTGAGCGTGCGGCGGAGGTCTACCAGGAACTCCTCAGAGATCGTCCAGACGACGTGGGACTACGCGCCAAACTCGAGCGCCTCTACACCACCCCCGAACCTCTGCCTATTGCCGAGGATTCACCGGTCGCCGAGGATACTACCCTCGCCCCCATGCCAGAGGACGAGGGGGATGAGGAGGATACCAACGATGGCGTTGGGGAGGTCGACACCATCGAGGTGTCTACACCAGTAGGGCCAGGAGTAGCGGCAACTACTGAAGTGGCGGGTGAAGTAGGGGAGATCACTGCTGAGCCTGAGCAGGAGACGATACTCGTCACCGAGACGGTTCCGGTGCCGCAGGAGATTCCCGAGCCCGAGCCCGAGCCCGAGCCCGAGCCCAGACCGAAGGGCCAGACGATCGGGGCTTATCTCCGTCGTCTCTATACCTTCAGGGTCACCGATGATACCTTCCTCCTCGAGGAGAGCGAGGAAGAGGACGATGAACTTGGGGATTTCGGGTCGTGGCTAGAGAGCGTGAAGAGTTAGATATCGGTGTCATTCATGGTCCGAACCTGAACCTCCTCGGCCGACGAGAGCCCGAGATCTATGGGAGGATGACCTTGGATGCGGTCGATACCCAACTCGAGGCCCTCGCTGATGATCTGGGGGTCAGTGTCCGGACCTTCCAGTCGAATAGTGAGGGGGCACTGATCGATCAGATCCACAGTTGGAGTGGGGAGGTCTCTGGCCTTCTGATCAATGCGGGGGCATATTCTCATACGAGTATCGCCCTCCACGATGCGCTACTCGGGGTGGAGCTCCCCTATGTGGAGGTCCACCTCTCGAATATCTATGCGCGTGAGGAGTTTCGGCACCACTCGCACCTCGCGGGGGGTGCCGTTGGTGTGATAGTAGGTTTTGGCGTAGAGAGTTATCTCCTGGGACTTCGGGCACTCTGCCGGTGGCTCCAGGGGCGTGATTCTGGATTGGAAGATTGAGAGGGCATTGCGATGCCAGGTAAGTCAGGGGAGCGACGTCGTCGTCAGCGGAGGAAGGGTGAGGCCTCGATGGGGGGGGAGGAGCGTCGGCTCGACCGTTCATCGGCTGCTAGTAAGCCTGTGATGGATCTCGATTTCGTCCGTGGCCTGATCGCGGCTGTCGATGAGAGTAGTATCGACTCCTTGGAGATCAACCGTGCCGGGACCCGTATCCGGATCTCGAAGACCCCTCCAGGGACTGCCACGGCCAGTGGCCAGGTCCCTACACCGGTAGCTGCACCGATCGCGACGATCCCCCAGGTCGCGCCTCCCGCAGCCCCGGCGGCGCCAGCGGCCCCGGCACCAGCCGAGCCCGCACCGGAGGCTAAGCCCACTCCAGAGGAGGAGACCGCCGCCGATAACCTGATCGAGATCACCTCGCCGATGGTCGGGACCTTCTACCGGGCACCTGCGCCCGAGGCACCACCATATGTCGAGGTGGGCAGCACCGTCACGAAGGGACAGACCCTCTGTATCCTCGAGGCGATGAAGTTGATGAACGAGCTGGAGTCTGAGGTCGACGGCGTCGTTCGCGAGATCCTAGTCTCGAATGCGGAGCCGGTCGAGTATGGCCAGGTCCTCTTCCGCATCGAGCCGAACTCCTGAGTACGGCACCAGATATGTTCAATAAGGTGCTGATCGCGAACCGGGGTGAGATCGCGCTCCGTGTGATCCGAGCCTGCAAGGAGCTCGGGATCCGGACTGTAGCAGTATATAGTGAGGCCGACCGCGAGTCGCTCCATGTCCGGTTCGCCGACGAAGATATCTGTATCGGCCCGCCACTCGCCGGGGATAGCTACCTCAATATCCCGCGGATCATCGCGGCCGCCGAGATCACAGGGGCGGATGCGATCCACCCTGGCTATGGCTTCCTGGCCGAGAATGCCGAGTTCGCAGAGATCTGCGAGCGCTCAGAGATCACCTTCATCGGCCCGACCGCTGAGCAGATCCAGTTGATGGGTGACAAGGCGATCGCCCGGAAGACGATGGAGGCCGAGGGTGTACCCACAGTCCCCGGCAGCGATGGAGCGATCTCCGATCCTGAGGCGGCCCTCGAGGTCGCACGGGAGATCGGTTTCCCCGTCCTGATCAAGGCTGCCGCTGGTGGGGGGGGGAAGGGGATGCGTATAGCCGAGGATCCCGAGAGCTTCCCGCGCCAATTCCAGGCCGCGCAGACCGAGGCGGGCGCTGCCTTCGGCGATCCCTCGGTCTATATCGAGAAATTCCTGGTCAGACCCCGGCATATCGAGTTCCAGCTGATCGGGGATAGTCATGGCCGGGTCGTCCACCTCGGCGAGAGGGAGTGCTCGATCCAGCGTCGGCATCAGAAGCTGATCGAGGAGGCGCCCTCACCGGCGATCACTCCAGAACTACGCGCGGCGATGGGTGAGGCCGCGATCAGGGGCGCCGAAGCGATCGGGTACGCCTCGGCGGGCACGATAGAGTTCCTCCTCGACGAGGATGGGAGCTTCTACTTCATGGAGATGAATACCCGGATACAGGTCGAGCACCCGGTGACCGAACTCGTGACGGGGATCGATCTCGTCAAGGAACAGATCAGGGTCGCCGCTGGTGAACGGCTCTCGATCCCTGAGGGGCCGATCGAGCTCCAGGGCCACGCGATCGAGTGCCGGATCAATGCCGAGGATCCTGACCGGAACTTCGCGCCCGCGCCTGGGACGATCACGATCTTCCACCCACCAGGTGGGCCGGGGGTCAGAGTCGATACCCATGCCTACGCGGGATACAAGATCCCACAATACTACGACTCACTCCTCGCAAAGCTACTCGTCCATGGGGCGACGAGGGAGGAGGCGCTCATCAGGATGAAGCTCGCACTCGAGTCCTTCATCATCGAGGGTGAAGGGGTCCATACGACGATCCCATTCCTCCTCTCACTGATCCAGGACCCCGACTTCGTCGCTGGAAACTTCGATACGAAGTTCCTCGATCGGTGGGTCGCCGAACGGGCGGTCGCGGCCTGAGTGAGTGGTACTGGTATGATAGATGTCTGTTTCACACCGGGAGAGATACAGCCCGGTGCATTGGAAGGTCGGGTAGCCGTCGTCGTCGATGTACTCAGGGCGACGAGCACGATCGTCGAGGCCCTCGCCAATGGCGCTCACTCGGTCTATCCCGTCTCGAGTATAGAGGCAGCGGTCGAACTGGCCCAGAAGATCGGACGCGAGGATCTCCTCCTCTGCGGCGAGAGAAAGGGCCTCCCGATCGATGGCTTCGACTTGGGAAACTCGCCACGAGAGTATACCCCCGAGCGAGTCGAGGGAAAGACCCTGATAATGACGACGACGAATGGGACACCAGCCCTCCTCGCTACCACGAGTGCTGAGAGGGCGCTCGTCGCATCCTTCCTCAACTTGAGCGCGGTCGTCGCCGAACTCGTCGGCTCTGGTACACCAGTCACGATCATCGCCTCGGGGAGGGAGAAGAGGTTCTCATTGGATGACGCGGTCGCTGCCGGAGCACTCGTCTCAGGGATCGTCGGCGCACGGGAGCCGAACGAACTGGGGAGGGGGGCTGACTCCCCCGATGATGGGGGAGAGGAGGCACCCGCACACCTCCCCGACACCGCGCAGGCCGCACTGATCCTGGCTCGCCAACACCTGGCCGATCTCCCAAGCCTCTTCGAGAATACGGCGGCGGGCAGGCAACTGATCGATGCGGGGCTAGGTGAAGACCTCGCCTTCTGTGCGCAGGTCGACCGACACCGGATCGTACCGACCTTCCGCGAAGGTAAGGTGACCCTCTGAAGAGGGGGAAGACTATGTTCTCGGAGCGACAGAGCCGCGAACTCCTGGGGCTAGCACTCCTGGTGATCGCACTCTTCACGGTCCTCAGCCTCATCCCCTCGGCGACGCCAGGTAGGTTCGGCGAGAGGTTCCTACCCTCGGCGAACCTGATGGGACCGGTGGGGCAGGCGCTCCGCCATATCGCCTATGGCGGACTAGGGATCGGTGCGCCTATAATCCCGATCGGGCTCGTCCTCATCGGCGCGACTACCTATGGCTGGCTCCGTCGTGAACTCCTGATCAGATGGGGACTCCTGCTCCTCGGGCTCTCTGTCCTGGTCCCGACCCTGCTCGGACTCTTCATCACACCACGCCGACCTGCGGCGCCTCGCGGAGAACCCGCCCTCGCCGAGCTCCTCGCTGGGTGGCTCGGCTCGAGTATCGGAATGCCCCTCAAGGAGTTGCTCGGTCCAGTCGGTGGGGTACTCGTCGTCCTCTTCCTCCTCCTAGCACTCCCACTCGCCACTATCGGGTGGAATCCTATCCGGCCCCTCTTCCAACTCATCGGCAAAGTGGTCAGATCGATCAGGACGCGGCGTGAGAGACCAGAGGGGATCGTTGGGGAGGGGATCGCACCGGAAGAGAGAGTGATCGAGGAGACGACCGCCCGAGAGCAGCGCGCTACCGATGGGGGGATCGATGAGTCGGTTCTCGATGAGCGCCTGGCTATCGAGCCGATCGCACCAGCTACTAACAACAGAGAGATAGCAGAGCTCGAGAGTCATGCCGAGGACGATCTCGTCCTCCCCCTCGAGCCTGAGGAACCATACCTCGAGCCTCTCCGCGAGCCAGAGGATCAGCCCTCGCCCGAACTCCTCTCCGCACCCCCACCCCGGGATGAGGCGTTGAGTGAGAAGGAGCTCGATGAGCTCGGTGAGACCCTGATCGAGACACTCAAGACCTTCAGGGTCGAGAGCTCGATCGGAGGTAGGACGACGGGACCCGTGGTCACCCAGTTCGAGGTCGTCCCCGCTCCGGGCGTCAAGGTCAACCGGATCGCCTCCTTGGACGCCGATATCGCCCTCGCCCTCCGTGCACCGAGCGTCAGGATCGTCGCGCCGATACCAGGTAAAGGCGCCGTCGGGGTAGAGGTCCCGAATCCGAGCCCCGAGGTGGTCTACCTCCGGGAGATCCTTGACGCACCGGTCTTCCGTGACTCGAAGGGGACCCTGCCCCTCGCTCTCGGGAAGGACCTCGGTGGTGCGCCCTATGTCTCCGACCTCGCACGGATGCCTCACCTCCTGATCGCAGGGGCGACGGGCTCCGGTAAGTCAGTCTGCATCAATACGATCATCACGAGCCTCATCTATCGACACACCCCGGAAACGCTCCGGCTCCTGATGATCGACCCGAAGATGGTCGAGCTCAGTATGTACAGCGAGCTCCCGCACCTCAGGCACCCCGTGGTCACCGATCCGAGTGATGCCGCTGTCGTCCTCAAGTGGGCAGTCCTAGAGATGGAGAGGCGCTACGCCCTCCTCTCCAACAATGGTGTCCGCTCTCTCGCCGAGTTCAACGAGCGAGTCGAGGCGGGTGTGACCCTCCGGATGCCTCAGCCCGAGGGTGAGGAGGGCGATCCCGACCGTTGGATCTACCGGGATGGACCCCTCCCTTATATCGTCCTGATAGTCGACGAGCTCGCCGATCTGATGATGGCCGTCCAGGCCGAGATCGAGCGGCCTCTAGCCCAACTCGCGCAGAAGGCACGAGCGATCGGGATACACCTCATCGTCGCGACGCAGAGACCGAGTGTGAATGTGATCACCGGGTTGATCAAGGCGAACTTCCCCTGCCGGATCGCGTTCCGCGTCAGTTCGAAGGTCGACTCGAGGACGATCATCGACCAGAATGGTGCCGACGCCCTCCTCGGGAATGGGGATATGCTCTTCCTCCCACCCGGAACCTCCGATCCTGTCAGGATCCAGGGGGCCTACCTCTCGACAGAGGACACCGAGAGACTAATGGCCTGGTATCGGGAGCAGGGCGCCGAGTTCGAGACTGTAGAGGACGATATCATCGAGGTCGTAAGGGAGCATGAGGCCGAATCGGCTGAAGAGGCAGACCAGATCGATCTCGAGGACCGGGACGTCCTCTTCCGCGAGGCCGCAGAGATCTGCGTGCAGAATCAGCAGGGCTCGACCTCACTCCTCCAGCGCCGACTCAGGATCGGCTATGGCCGAGCCGCCAGGATCATCGACCAACTGCACCAGGCGGGACTCCTCGGCCCGCCCGACGGTTCCAAACCACGTGAGGTCCTCGCCGGGCTAGAGATCCTCGATGAGGGGTGAGCCCGACCACCCCTGAGCGGCCGTCGCGCTCCTACCATGGCTCTAAGGCTAGGAACTCTCGCTAGTCCGAGCCTCAGGAGAGTGATGACGACCGAGTAGGAACGCCCCTCGCAGGGACCGGGTATCATGCTTCGGAATTTCTAATCGAACGTTGTGTCCTGATGAGGTTTTGATGCAAAAGATGAGGGGTGGTATCTGGATTCTAGCGGTCGGTGGATCCTTCCTCCTCGGGGCCTGCACCTCGGATGATACGGGCCAGGCGGGGTTCGAAGAGACGACACCTCTCCATGCTGATACGAGTAGCGCGCCCCTCTCCACTATCCCGTCTGCTACACCCTCGACGGACTCCGAAGCCCACCGGCCTGATACCGAGGTGTCAGCACCCTCGACGCCGACGACGCCTGCCCCCCCACCAGCTGAGCGGCAGACAGACTCAGGCGATGCCGCGAACTCCAACACCGCTGATGCCCGCGCCACTGATGATGGCGCCACTGATGATGGCGCCACTGATGTCCGCGCTGGCACTGCAGCTGAGACGGAACTACTCCGTCGCGCCGCCCGGCTCTACACCAATGCGAGCTCTCTCCAAGCCGACTTCTCACAGAAGAGTGTCAACCCGATCCTCCGGACCACAGTAGAGAGTAGTGGAACCCTCTACCAGAAGAGCCCAGACCTCTTCCTGATGCGCTTCTCCGATCCCGAGGGTGATATCATCGTCAGCGATGGCACCTACTTCTGGATCTATTACCCGAGTGTCGACCGGAAGCAGGTGATGAGGATGCCGGCGAGCGCTGGCGCCGGCGCCGTAGACCTGAGAGCCCAGTTCATCGGTGACCCACTCGAGCGGTTCGAGGTCGTGCCAGAGGGAGAGGACGACGTCAGGGGCCGCAAAGCCGAGGTCTTCCACCTAACACCACGACAGCCCATGGGCTACAAGACCCTCAAGATCTGGATCGACAAAGGTGATCACCTCATCCGCCGCTTCGAGATCACCGAGGAGAATGGGCTCACCCGCCTCTTCGACCTGACGAACCTCGAGCTCGATCCCCGTCTCTCTGACGACCTCTTCGAATTCACTATCCCCGAGGGCGCTCATCTGGTCGAGAGGGGATGAGGTGATTCGAATCCGAAGGGTGTAAAAGTGCGCACAGATCGGTCTCTATTTCGATCTGTGCGCACTTTTACACCTTAGAGGTGGTCGGTCAACCACAGGTCGTTGCCGCCGGTGCTCTAGTGCGCAGTCTTACACCCTAGAGGTGTAAAATCGGCTACACGCCCCCCGAGCCAGGATCGGATGCGCACTTTACCACCCACGACCCGTCACCCACGACCCACGACCCACGACCCACGACCCGTTTGATCCCTGGCCCCGCC
>Ga0209487_1000270_pt1 | contig 46748 bp, 69 predicted proteins | sample Poulit2012_FD_187524 | JGI IMG/M metagenome (GOLD analysis project Ga0209487, IMG submission 187524) | Agricultural soil microbial communities from Georgia to study Nitrogen management - Poultry litter 2012 (SPAdes) (version 2) | ecosystem: Environmental > Terrestrial > Soil > Agricultural land... | reverse complement strand
ATTCAGAATTCTTAAAACAATCTGAATGGGATTATAACAGAGATATTGCTAATGGTTTAAATGCAGATGTTTATGTGCATACGATTAGAAATTACTATCAAAGACAAAAGACTTTAGCTAATTTTTTGCGAGAAAATAAGCAGTACAAATTGGTTATCGAGCTACATTTTAATGGGCATCATACAGAAGAGGCTAATGGCTTTGAGGTCTTTGCGTATGGTGGTAGCAACAAGGGTGAAAGGTATGCAAGAGAATTGGCGGATGCGTATATAAAAGAATATCCAGAAATGAAGATTAGAGGAGCTAGAGGAGTGAAGTTTACGTCACACAAAAGTGAAAGAGGTTTTTATTTCTTAAATCTTACGCCAATACCAGCGCTAATCATTGAACCGTTTTTTGGCACAAACAAACAAGATTGCAATATCTTTAAAGATAAGGAAAGGTACATATGCTTTTTAAATAACTTTATAAATGATAAGAGATTCAGATAATATAATTACCGCAATAATTGGAATAATTGGGAGTATTACAATTGTTATAGCACCAAGCTATTACATGATAATCACTATATTCTTTGCAGTTATTACAGATACAATTATTGCATTTATCAGAATGGTATATAGTAAAGAAAAATGGAGTTGGGATAAATTCTATGGATTATTTGTAAAGATATTCATATATCTATTTATATTCTTTGTGTTATTCCTATTAGATAGTTTTATATTGAGTGAATTTTATAGTAAATTTACAGATATAGAACATGTAATATCTAAGGCAATAGGATTTTTCTTAATATGGAGGGAATTAACATCAATCGATAGGTCGATACAGATAATGAATAAAGGTAAGGGATTTAGATATTATTTTAAAGAATTAATTAATACATCACAAGGTGTTATGAAGGACGCAAAGAAAATAAAAGACGATTATGATAAGTTTTAAAATATTTATAGCATCATTTCTATTCGGAGTGGTTTATGAATTTATATTCTTAAAAGATTTATTAAAAAATTATGAGAATATAATTCTAAAGCTATTTGGAACGAAAGAGGATGGATTGAATTCGCACAATGCATTAACCAAATTGCTAACGTGTCCGTATTGCCTTTCAGGGCAATTATCATTATGGCTTAGTATTATATTTTACACAGGAATAATAGAAATTATATTTACAACGCTTGCAACAATATTGGCAGTTAAAATATTTTTAGACTTATGGAGAAATTAAAAGATATTGAAATAAAAATTGGAAGACCGTTCAGAGCTAACAACGTAATTTATACAGCAACGAAATCGTTATCTATTGAAAGGTATGTAAGAGCGTCAAATCTAGTTCAGGATATTGGAAGAGGAGTGTATGGAGTGGAAGAGGATGAAAAGAAAGTACTTACAAGAATATTTAATAATGCAAATAAGGGAAACTTAGCAGAGGTCGCAGTTATTGCACACAACAGATTAACAGAATTAAAGGAACAAAAGAATTTAGGGAATCCAATTTTAAGATTATGTGCATTATATATAAACGCAGAAGGAGAGGATTTGAGAGGTATTTCGGAAGAAGAAGAATTAAAAAAGATTGAAGATTGGGCGAAGGAGGGCTTAAGTTTTCAAAGTTTTTTGGATTTTGGAATGCCTTTGGTTCAGAATATATTGCAGGAATACAAAGAGCATATAGAAGATATTTTAAGACAGAGAATGAGATTAGAAGAAATAGTCAAAGACATTTCGAGTATAGGTACGTCAATTTTGGAGGAGCAGGAAAAGAGGTTGTAGAGCAGAAGAAGAAATTAAAATCTTTAAGGCAAGACTTTTCTAATGTTGAATTTAGTAAGATGCTTTATTCTTTGTCTAAAAATGATATTGAGAAAGCATATAGAATTAAGGAAATGGAAGCAGGTAATTTCTTTAGATTGCTTACAGAGCATATTAATTTTTTAGAGAAAAATAAGAAAAATGAAAATAAATCTAAGCTTCGAGGGAGATAACAGCCAGATTAAGAGAGATATAGATAGCATTATTGAAAAGATGAAGGAAATTGAGAAATCTAAAGAAGAAATCTCAAAACCTTTAATCGATGATAAAAGTATCGATAAGACAAAGAGTTCTTTAGATGAAATGGCGGAGAGTGCAAAGAATTTAGGTGAGCGATTGGCAGATACAGAAAGAGAAATGCGAAAGGTTACAAACCATGCAAAAGCAATCGCAGAGCAGTCTAAAATGAGGGATGAGTTAATTTCAAAATTAGATAAGGAGAATGAGAAATTAAAATCTTTACAAAGACAGTATGATGAATTATCGAAAAAGCAAAGTAAAGGCGTAGCAGATAGGAAAGCAATGTTTGATATTGAGAAAGAGATTGATAAGGTTACTGGCTCTATGAAAACATTGGATGAACAATTTTTGCAAGTAGATAAGAGAATTCAGGATTATGCTAGAAGCATGGTAGGAGCAAGTAAGTTAGGAGCAAAGGAGTTTGAAAAATTTTCTCAATCTGTAAAAGGAGCAAAAAATGAAGCAGATGTTCTGAATGCTGCAGTAGAAACATTAGGAAAGGGAGGAAGTAGGAATATAGATTTGGTTGCAAAAGCAATGGAGAAGGCACAAGTGGATAGCAAGAGAGTATCGCAGGTTATTAGAGATATTAGGAATGAATTGACGAGAATGAAGCTATCAGGAGAGGATGCAACAAATCCAGAGCGTTATCAAGAATTAACAAAGAGAGCAAGAGATTATCAAACAGCATTAAAAGAAATTGATAACAGCTTGAAAGGTCAATCAAGCCAGCTCAATAAGGTTATTTTAGGTATGCAGGAAATTTCCAGCGTGGCAAGTGTTGTAACAGGTACAATGGCTTTGTTTGGATTGGAGAATGATAATGTAGTAAGAACTTTGACGAGGCTCAATGCATTAATGACTATTATGAATGGCTTGCAAGGCGTAAGTACAGCATTGACAAGGCAGGACAGTATTGTAAGGTCAGCATGGAATGCAATAATGAGAGCGAGCGCAGTGGCTACCAATACAACAGTAACGGCATTAACAAGATTGAGATTAGCTTTAATAAGTACAGGAGTTGGAGCACTTGTAGCAGGAGTAGGATATTTGATATCTAAATTAGTCGAGTGGAATAGTAATAATAAAGAAGTGGAAGCGACTACAATGAGAGTTAATGCACAGGTAGGGAAAGAGATTGTGGAGGTGCAGAAGTTAAGAAACACAATAGAAAATAATAATAAATCTTTAGAAGACAGGAACAGAGCATTAGGAGAGTTGAGAAAGATGTATCCAGACATTTTAAAGAATTTGACAGATGAGGAGATATTAGCAGGTAATGTTGCGGATGCATATAAGAGGATTGAACAGAGTATAATAGATGTTAATATAGCGCAAGCGTTTAGAGCTAAAGCAGAGGAAAGAATTAATGACTATGTACAGAAGTACATGGAATATTATGAACAGCATGTAAGTAATGGAGAATTGTTTGAAAGTACAGTTACTAGCATTTTAAGCATGAGCAGGGAAGAGTTGGAGGTGGAAAAACAGAAAACATCAGAAGCAATTGAACAATTGAGAATGAATGGTCTGAATACTGAATCTTTAATATATCAATATGATTTAATTGATGCAACGCTAAAAATGGATAGCGAACGAGGTATTGTAATGGATGAGGTTAATAAGTTACTAGGAGAATCAAATAAATTAACAGCTAATCTTACAGCAAATACACAGGGGGTATCTAACAATACGAAAATTGCAAAAGATAATTTCAAAGATTTATTAAACACTTTAATCCAGATTGAAGAGAAAGCATTAATGGAGTCTTTAGGCGCAGGATTAGAGAAAGAACTAAAGGTATTAAATAAAGAATTTGATAATCAAATTGGAACATTAGATGCTTTAGCTAAATCTTTTAAAGACGCAGGAAAGATGACAGAGGAGTTGGAAGAGAGATTTAAAAATGTAGCTAAAACAATAGTATCTAATTTCCAGAAAGATACATTTGATGCAATAGAGAATTTTAATAATTCGATTGTAGATTTAGTACAAGGAATTGATAAGCAATTAGCAGGCGATGATGAAGTACAGGATGTTATTGATAAGTATAGTAATATGTATGCAGAAATTGATGCAAAGTTAGCGGAGATTGATGCAAACAGGCATTTAGTCAAAGGAGAGCAGCTTGATAAATTAAATAGATTAGAAGAAGAGTTGATAAATCAGAGAATTGCATTAAGTAAGAAAGAAGCAAAGGAGGTAGAAGATGCAAGTGTAAATTCTTTTATTAATGCTCAAAGGAGAATAAAATCTGTAACAGATAATCAACTATCTTTAGCAAAACAAATATTTGGAGATAGCGAAGAAATTAAGCAGGCAGAAATTGAAAGTTCTTATGCGTATATAGAAGCGTTTGGAATTTCTAAAGAAAAAGTAGATGCTTATTTAAAAAGTGATGGAAGTGTAGATATTAAAGCGTTCTTTGGGTTACATGACGATAATATAGCTGAAGAGGTAGGGAATGAAATTGCAAATATAGTAATAGTATCGAGCAGGAAGGTGCAAGAAATGCAAGGTATCTTTGAGAAAGCAGGTGGAAGTATTGGAGCTTTGTTTGTTTTAGGTTTTTCGGGTGAAGTAGATAAGGAGTTAGAAGAAGCGTTAAAACGAGCAGGACAGCAGATTGAAAGATTGGCAAGGCAGACGATTGATAATATATTTGAAATGCAAAGAACAGCTTTGCAAGCTCAAATGAGTGCACAGGAAAGGAATATTGAAAATTTAAGAAGATTAATAGATGAGGAGCGTGCATTACTAGATGAAAGAGATACGATGTACGATGAAGATATGGCATCTAGTTTTGAAAGAGATGAAGAGAAATTAAATTTATTAAAAGAGCAGTTATTAGCAGAGGAGCAAGCAAGAGAGCAGGCAGCGCAAAAATTAACAGAGTTGGAGATTAGAGAAGCTAAAGCGAGATTTGCAATGCAATCGGCAGAACAAATTATGAATTCAGCAACAGCTTTGTCGGCGATTTTGAAAGGTTCGGCACAGGCGATGGCATCAACAGCAAGTATACCTTTTGTTGGTGTTGCATTAGGTATAGCGCAAGCAGTTGCTTTGGTAAGTGGATATTTAGCAATGAGAGCGAAGATTAATGCAATGAAGCAAGATGTGCCTACTTTTGAGGCGGGTGGAGCTTTGGATTTAAAGAATGTAGGGCATTCGCACAGGCAAGGAGGGTTAGGATTGCACACAAAAGACGGTAGAAAAGTGGCAGAGTATGAAAGAGGAGAGATTTTATATGCAGTAAACAAAAAGGAATCTAGAAAAGGACATGCGTTACCATTATTAGAAATGTTAAATTTAGGAGATTTGCAAGGAATGGAATTAATGCTAAGTGATATAAATGGAACGATAAATCAAGGCGAGGTGCGTGTCAAGAATGATATTAATGTTAAAACAGATAAAGAGGTAAGCAAAGGGCTGAATAGATTAATAGCAATTTCGGATAAGAATATTTATTACCATAATGGTAGTAAATACATTAAGAAAGGTAATAAAATTACAAGAGTAATATGATAGAGTATAGATTGAGATATTATCATAATCTAGGGTCTTTATACACAAGTATAGATGCAACAGATTTAATTCATGGAGATATTGCAATTGAGAAAACAAGATTTGATTTACCGCAAATTGGGAATGAAATAAAGATAAGTGGTGAGTTTGTCTTATCTGGTAGGGCATATGATGTATTAATTCAGAATAATTATGATGACGAAACGCAAAATAATGGAAGAGATTTAATTATTCAGATAAGGGATGGAAGTGAGCAGATAGATTTTTATGTAGATACTCAAAAAATAAAATGGGATAAAGAAAGATGCTTGTGTTTTATTGGAGATGGAAGTTTAGGTGGTTTGCAAAAAATGAATGATGATTTTAAAAAAGCATGGAATGAAGAAGTAATATTAGACGGATTAGGAACGGATATTGATATTTCAAGAAGACAGTACAGGGTAGTTAGAAGATTGGATGGGAACATTGAAGAATGGAATGTGTTCAATATTTCTTATATAGAAAATTATTGGAATAAAGTAAGGGTATTTACAGAGGGAACGTTGGTAACAGGAACAGAAAGACAAAATGTATTAAATGCATTAGAGAATCAAGACCCTGACTATTTGAATTGGGTAGGGTATGATGAAGAGAGTGTATTACCAACGCCTACACAGCCTTTTATTCATAAAAGCTACACAATTTGGATAATTGATAAAGATACTTTAGAAGTAGTAGAACCAAGTTTTACGATACATGAGAATTTTTACAATCAGAGTGGATATAGTATTGTAAAGGTTTATAAGAACTTCATGAGCAGTAATGACGGAGATGCAACATTAATTGATGCTATAAAATTAGAGGATGCTATAAATCATATTCTTTTGCATTATTTTCCAGATGGTAGGATAAAATATGACACAGGTACATTTAATGGGCGATTGCAGTTCTTAGCATATGATTTTTTAAGCGGTGTTGCAAATAGATTTCATTTAGTCCAGAAGTCTAATGCAAAGAGACCGTGGGCAATTGAGAAAGCAAAGAATTATGGATTAAGCTTGCAGGATATTATAGATAACCTTTGTTCGTTTTTAAGATGCCAATGGTTTATTTCGAAAGACGAAAATGGAGGATATTTATTATCTATATTTAATCCGAGATGGCAATTTAATCAATATCACAGCTTATATAAATACAAGAAAGTACCGGGATTATATTCTCCTTATGTTTTTAATGCATATAAAGTAGATGAAAGTAAGGTGGAAGTTTTAAATATATATAAATATTTAGATTCCCAGCCAGAATATGTTGAAATTGAGATGAAGGAGAATGCAAGAATAGAGACATTAAGAAATATAACGAAAGAGCATTTAGCAACAGGCGGGAGAGTTAAGAAGTCTATAAGTCTATTTTCGACAGATTGGAGAGGGGTGATATTTCAAGATTTTGGGAAAGACTCACCTTACAATGCGAATGGAATTTATGATACATTTAGAGATGTTAGTCCTGCTGATTTACCAGTTAGAACAAATGTTATTAGAAAAGCGATGGAGGAGATAGGAAATGAAGTGTTTAGCGATGAAGGATTTTTATTGTACAATGAAAAATATGCTAATCCAAATCAAACAGTAATTGGTCATAATGCACCAAGAAATTATTTATCCAGAAATGGGGTTAGTTGGTGGTTAAGTGGAGATTATGCAAATAAGGAATTTAGTGCATGGGGGCAGTTAGAAGCATTATCAAGAAGGGATTTAGAGGAGGTACAGATTGTTAATTGTAGTTTAGTACCCGAAGAGATGGAGGTGATGGAAAAGGACGGGAAATGGTATTTTGCAGTGCAAAGTTCATATAATTTAAATAGTAGAATTTTATCAATTAAATTTGAAACAAGATGATTGAGAAGATATTTAAAGGCAGGGTAAATACATATGGTAGTTTATTGAAGTTTACAAGAAATAGTGCTAATATTGATAATTACAAAGTATTTTATAATATACCTAATTTTGAATTAAAGTTAGACGGAAGCGTACCGCCAGTTGAGAATTTAGATTTTCAATTAGTTAAAATAGATTGCGAGGGTGGGAAGACAAGATATGATTTTAATTCTTTTATTGAAAAATTAGGAGATTATATTGTTTTTGATAAAAGTGAAAATAACTTAATATCAGGTTCGGATTTAAGTATATTAGCAAATAAAACCACGAGTAATAATATGTATTCAGATAGTATATTGCAAAATATGTATTTAAATTCAGATATTAGTGATACTTATTATTTCGAAGTTTTATTTGGACCGTCTGTAGAATATTATTCAGATTATTTTAAAATAGACAAAGGATTGGATAATATTATAATATTTTGGGAGCATGATAAAAAGGTATGTAGTTCTGCAAATAAAATATCGCAAAACTTAATATTACCGTCAGATAGTTTTATTAGTATTTCAGCAGAAATTACAGAAGATAGGACGGATAAGAGTTTAAGAGGTGGAGATATTCGTTCTAATGTAGATGCTACAATAAATGCGGTAATCGACATGAAGATTGATATAGATGATGTTAGTGCAATTTTATATATGTGTAATGCGCATGAGAAATCTTTATTTATACCGCATTCGCAAGAGTGGTATAATTTTGAGAATGAGAGTTGGGATTTAGAATTAGAGCCAATTAAAAAAAATGAAATAAAATGTAATATAACAATAAGGTTATCTAATTGTAGAATAGCTGGTTGTAGTTTAGAAAGTTTTGATTAACTTTGTAATAGTACTTGCTTAATTGAGAACAATAGTTCGTTGATAATTTTAAGTTTTTAAAAATTATAGAAAATGCATATACCAGATTTAGTTTGCCCTACAGAGTGCGAGGGCTTACAAGTAGATGTCCAGTTCGATGAGAGTTGTGCAGGACAAGGTTTAAGAATTGGTGCTTTTACATGGGCTATTGTAGTACCTATAGATGTTGAAGTGCCAACAACAGAAATAGATGACCCAGCCAGTTGGAGCGACATATTGGAAGATATAGCAATCGTTAGAGGAAAGGGAAGTTTGCCAGAAGCGGATGAAACGACGGCTGACTTATATAACGACCCTGAATTTGTTGTATCCAAGTCCAGAAATGTACCTTTTGATGTAACAGAATTGACAGATAATAACTATGAAATATTACAGTCATGGGAGTGCGGAAGAAGAGCAAGAGTTTATGTAGGAACAGACGATTTCTTAATTTCATTGGGAATTTGTCCTATCAAAGTAAACATGAGTTCGGAAGGTGAAAGAGGTTCTTTCTTAACCACGCATTTAACGTTTTATCAGGAGGGTAAAAATATTGCTATGCCTGAAATATTTACAAATGTATTTAAATAAAAATACTAGGGTAATTAACAGTTACCCTATATTTTTTGAAGTTATTTTAAATTTATTTGTAAAAAGATTTGTTTATTTGAAATAAAGGTTGTATCTTTGTATTAACAACAAGATGCAATTAAGCAACAAGAAAAAACCTAAAAATCTTTGTAAAATAATTTGGTAGTTTAAAAAATATATAGTATCTTTGCTATTGCAAACAAATTATAAAACATTAAAAAATTAAAACATTATGGAAACTTACACATTTATTAAAAGCACAGATCCAGAAAACTATCCTAACCCTATTTTAGCTATTTCGGTAGAGATAGAAGAAATGAGAGTAAGTGATACTTATGATCATTTTGGGCAAGGGGTATCGCCAGCAGACGCAGGCGATTTTATTGAGATATTAAATCAAAAAGCGCTTGCTGTTGCAAATAAGGCATATCAAGAGTTTGAAGATGAAGATGAAGATGAAAAAATCGTAATCGGTGACCTAATTAGCGATTACGACGATGGGAACACGTTCTCTGCTTTAAACTCTTCAGCAGACCTTGAAGATGGTGTTGATATACATTACCACGCTTCCACCTGCAAGGGCTTCAATTTCTGGAACGGCTCAAACTGGCAATCAGTAGTTGTGGAATACGAGCATGACGGACACAATGATTATGAAGTTGTCGAAAATGATTCCTTAGAATCTGAAATAGATTCTAAAAAATGGATTAAAGACGTGTTCGGAAGAAAGGTCTATGAATCTAAAAACTTTTGGATCATTGACGATTTTAGACAAGGTTCTTTTGCATCGTACGAATTGTACGCAAAAGAAGAATATTCTTTAAAAGATATAGTCTAATTAATTACTCTTAATCGTACCAGCCCTGACAATAGGGCAAAGGAATTGTTTAACAAAAAAAAATAAAAATCATGAGAAAAAATTGGATAGAGTTAAATGACGGAAAGTTCTTATTAAAGGACTTTGGAAAATATAGAACAGACTTGCTAATTATTTCGGATAAGCCCGAAATTAATTACGAGAAAATATCACCTCAAGAATTTAACTTAGATAAGGGGGATTTAACATTCGTAAAAGGCACTTTCTTCGTCACAAAAAAAGGTGCTAATGCCTTTAAAATTGAAGAAGAAGGCAAACACCTTCTTATAAGAGATGATTGGGGTGGTGCTTTTAACACCTACAGGGGATGGAGTTTATTTGAATTGGAAAATATCCTTTTCAAAAGAAGAGCCTCCAGCAATGGATGTGGAATGGGATACGACTATGTAGTAGTACCCGTAGGGAGTAAATACGGAGTTTCAATAGAAGATTTATAGAGTACAAGAGTAGTGGCGTAATTCGCCATTGCTCCTGTACTTTTTTTTATAAACCTTAAAAAATAAATAATGAAAGCAAAAGATTTTTTAGAAAGGGAAATAATAAAAATGCAGGAATTATGGAGTTTGGACAACATACAAAAAAACCTGATATGTTCTTTAATGGAGCAGTATGTAGAACTTAACAAGCTCTATGAAATCGGTGAAAAATCGATTAAGAGATACGAAATTAACTTTGACGGAAATGTATTAGCAGGAATAGAAATATCTGCAAATATACCAAAGGTATATGGGGCTCTTGATAAAAACGGAAATGGTATTAGTGCCGAGAAAATAAAAATAACTGAAAAAAAATAAAATTATGGAAGTTGTAGTAAAAAAATCAGAATTAAAAGAAATTATCCAGCTTTTAAGCGGATTGGATTATGGCTTAATGATAGAGCCAATAAAAGATAATTATGTTATAGCTACATTCAGAGCGGAGGAAGATATGGATGTAGTGAGGGAAATTATCTTAGATTATAAGCATGGCTTAATAAGTAAGCTTATAGGAGAGGATATATATATAAGGGATGATATTAGTGATGCGTATTTTACGTTCTATGAAGATGATACGTATCACGTAGCAGGAATATTAGTAGCTACAATTGAATCCGCTTTGGTATATAAAGCGAGAGACAGTTATGCGGAAGATGAGTATGAGTTTAGATTTGAATCCTTGCAAGTAAGCATAACAGACATATACAATAAGAAGAAAGATAGGTATATGAAATATTCAAATCAATATATATTAAGCTTGGAGGATTTTATCAAAAATAGCATGATATGGACACAATAATAGAAAGACTAGTAGTAGTTATAGACAAATATTCTTTCCAGATAGTTACATTATTGGACAATAGGTCGGGAAAGTTCTTTTATAATCTAAAGGGATTATTAGAAGAGTATAACATAGACTGCAATGAATTAGTTGAGGATTATTTAGACTTTACAGGAGTGTTTATAGACCTTAATAAATTCAATAGCAAGGATATACCTGCATTAAGAAGTGAAATAAAAGAAAGATTATTATTAACCTATAAAAAACAAGTATATGAAAAGTAGATTAAAATTTTTCGAACAAATCAAAACAGATGAAGACGTTCGGGTATTTTGCAAGCTGGAGAAGCTTACCGAAATTGAAAAAGAAACAGGAATCCACCACACGACTTTATCTAGTTGGAGAAGTGGAAAGTTAAAATTAAATAAAAAACAAGTAAAACAAATTAGAGAATTTTTAAATAGAAAATATGAAAGAGTTAATTAGAATTCAGAATAAGTTAAAGGTACCAAAAAGCCAATATAGCGATTACGGCCAATATCATTACAGAAGTTGTGAGGATATTTTGGAAGCTGTAAAACCTTTATTAAAAGAAGAAGAATGCTACATTGCAATAACAGATAGCATTAAGCTTGTAGGTGAAAGATATTACCTAAAGGCGGTAGCAACAATAGTGAATAAGGATGGAGCAAGCGTATCAGTACAAGCGTATGCACGCGAGTCTTTAACCAAGAAAGGTATGGATGATGCACAAATTACAGGTAGTGCGAGTTCATACGCAAGGAAATACGCTTTGAATGGATTGTTTGCAATAGATGATAGTAGAGATATAGATAGCATGGAGAACAATAATCCAGAACAACCACCAAGAGAAAAACTTTCAAATGAGCGCTTTGCAAAGGCAATTGAAGCATTAAAGAATAATGCAACAACGAAAGAAGATATATTAAAGTTTGATTTAACTAAAGAGCAAAAGGAGGTTTTAGATGGAATTAAAGATTAGAGTTAGCCAGTTGCACAGGATAATGAGTGCATCAGGAAAGTTAACCCAAACGAATAAGACATACATTGAAGAATGTGCTATATATGATTTATTCGGGATAAGGGAACACGTATCTACGAAACCAATGCAGAAGGGAATAATATTGGAGCAGGAGGCGATAGATTTAGTTAATAGGAATGAGTTCACTAATTATGTGAAGTCCGATAAAAGAGGAGATTTAGGGTGGTTGACAGGACACCCAGATACGATTACAGGCGATGTAGTAATAGATTGGAAAGTAGCATGGCATGCTAAGACCTTTGCATGGACACAAGAAGAAATGGATGCAAAAGTAAAGAAGTCGGGATATGATTGGCAAATTAGAGGATATATGATGTCATTTAATTTGGAGAAAGGAAAAGTTTGCGATGTTCTTTTATCCACGCCCGAAAGCCTTTTGACTGCATGGGATGATTTAGATTTGCATCAAGTTAATCATATTCCAGAAAGCAGTAGATATACGTTCAGCAGTTGGATTGATAGGGATTTAGATATAGAGGAGGAGATAAAAGAGAAGTATAAGATTTGTAATGAATATTACAAAGAGTATATAGAGTTAGTAATAAATAAGAATAAATAAATGGAGGATGCCGAAAATCCAGAAAAGAGTAGGCATTGTTTTAAAAATAAAAAAGATGAAAAAATTAACAGTATTATTAAGTTTAGTGGCATTTAGCTATATGTCTAATGCACAAAAAATTGTAAAATTTGAAGATGACTTTGATAGTAGATATCTAGTAGATGAGCCTTTAATTGTAAAGAAAGATAGGAGTGCTATTATTGTAATACCAAGAATTAATAAGGAAGTAGGAGATGATTATGATGCTATAGTAATTGCAACATATAATGAAAGGGAGTGCGTACAGAATGCTGAATTAAGCATAGTGTTTGGAAATGGAGAAAGGATTGATTTGGATAGTGATTTAGGTTTAAATTGCAAAGGTTTAGCAGTATTTTATCCAAGCAATAAACATAAAGAGTTACTATCTAGATATAAAATAAAGGCAATTAGATTTAAGAATGGGTACAATTCAACAACCGTTCAGGATAGAATAAATTCGGATTATTTTATCCAGTTACATGAAAATTTATTAAATAACATTTAAAAAAAATAAAAATGATAGAATTACAATTAATTGGACATCTAGGTAAAGATGCAGAAGTGAAAGAAATAGGAAATACGAAGGTTATAAACTTTAGTGTTGCGGTAACGGAAAAGTTTAAAAACCAGAAAGGTGAATTAGTAGAAAACACTACATGGGTGGATGTAGCGAAGTGGGGAACGAATGTAGCAGTTGCACAGTATTTAAAGAAAGGAACGCAGGTTTATATTTCAGGAAAACCGTCCGCAAGAGGCTATATCTCAAACGGAAGCAATGAAGCTAATGGAGTGTTATGCGTTACGGCATTCAATATAAAGTTGTTAGGTTCGGCGCAAGAAAGGAAAATAGAGCAAAAACCACCTATTTCAGACGGTACAGATTTACCTTTCTAAATCAAGTAAATATATATTATTATTAAAATATTATGTAGCTCCCTATATTACCTTTTTAAAAAGAAAAATCATTTTTAATAGGGGGCTATTTTTTCCAGAAAAGTTTTTTATTTTTATTGTAAGTTGTTGAAAATGAATGAATTAAAATAAAAACCTTGAAAATGTAAGTTTTCTTTGGAGAATAAGAATAATAGTTATAAATTTGTATTTACAATGCTCCTCCACTTTTGAAAGTAGCATTAAGATATTTAAATGCATTTTGTTCGGATAAATAGAGTGGAGGCTATTTTGAAGACTTAATGCATTTTTAAAATTATGGACAAGAAAATAACAATTTTTAGAAATTTATATAAAAGTTCGGATGTACCTTATTATTTAACTTTAGAGCAGGTTTATAACCGTATTAGAAATGGAAGCAAATCTACTGAATTAATAAAGTTAATAAGGAAAGGTATTGATGTAGATAAGAATAAGAAGAAATTACCTTGCATTTTATTTTCAGGAGAGTTCACACATAGAGCCAAAGATGGACTAAAAAAACATTCAGGATTTTTAGTTTTTGATTTAGATAATGTAAAAAATATACAAAAAACTAAAGAGGAATTAAAAGAAATACCTTATGTAGCATTAATCTTTACAAGTCCATCGGGAAATGGAATTAAGTTTGTTATTCGTATTCCAGAATGCACAGAAGAAGAGCATACTCAATATTGGATAGCGTTTTCAGAAGAATATAGTTATTTAGATTTAGACCCATCTGGCAAAGATGTTAGCAGGGTTTGTTTTGAAAGTTATGACCCAAAAGCATATATAAACAGAGAAGCAATAGTTTATTCGCCTAAATTAATAGACAAAGGTCATAATATAATGACTAAACCGCCTTTGATACCTATCCAAGATGAAAATGAAATTATCAATAGGATTATTAATTTTAATTGGAGTACAAGCTTTAGCAAAGGTGAAAGGAATATACATGCATTTAATTTAGCAAGTGCATTTTGCGAATATGGTGTAAGCGAGTATTCAGCATTGAGTTATATTTTAAATTTCAAAGAAGCAGACTTTACTGAGAAAGAAATTACAACAACAGTAAAGGGAGCATATAGACAAAGGCAGTTTAATATTAGGTACTTTGAGGATAAGAAGAAAATAGAAGAGGTGAAATCTAATCTAGGGCGGCAGAAAGAGCATGTCTTAAAAAAATTCGGAATAGATGATTATGTTTATACAGAAATTAAAAATGAAGTGGAGGAAACTCAATTTTGGGAAGTTACTCAAACCAAGAGTGGAGAAAGAAAGATTAAAGTTAGGTTGCTATATTTTAAGAAGTTTTTAGAAGGAAGTGGATTTAAGAAATATTATCCAGAAGGAGCGGAAGAACCAATATTCGTAAAAGTGCAATCCAATATTGTAGAGCATACATCAGCTAGCAAGATTAAAGACCATGTTTTAACCCATTTAGAAAAATTAAATGATGAAGCGGTTTGGAGTTACTTCACATCTTATTCAACTTTATTTTCAAGCAATTTCTTAAATATGTTAGAAACAATAGAGTTGGATATTCTAAGAGATGAGAAAGAGAAGTCTTATATAGCATTTAGAAATGGAATATTAGAAGTTACTAAAGAAGATATAAGATTAATAGAATATATAGATATTGATTACTTTATTTGGAAAGAGCATATTATTAATAAAGAGTTTAAGAGAGTTAACAAGACAGATAATGATTTTTCCAGATTTATAAAAAATGTAAGCAAAGGGGATGAGCTTGCTTTTAAAAGTACAATTGGATATCTATTGTCAGGTTACAAGAATTTAATGAATAACAGAGCGGTAATATTAAATGATGAAGTTATTTCTGAAAATCCAGAAGGAGGAACAGGGAAGGGATTATTTTTGCAAGCAATTGGAGAAATAAGAAAGGTATCCAGAATTGACGGTAAAACATTTAATGAAAATAAATCATTTCCTTATCAAACAGTCAGTGAAGATACGCATATCTTATTATTTGATGATGTAGGAGATAATTTCGATTTTGAGAAAAGATTCTCTTTAATTACCGAAGGAATAATATTAGAGAAGAAGAATAGAGATGCAATAGCATTAAGTGTTCAGGATAGTCCTAAAGTGGTAATTACTACAAATTATGCGATAAAAGGCAGTGGAAATTCACATAGAAGAAGAAGACATGAAATTGAATTAGCACAGTTTTATTCAGAGGATTTTACACCAGCAGATGAGTTCAAAAGGCAATTATTTATTGATTGGGATGAAAAAGAATATAATAGGTTTTATAATTATATGGTAGAGTGTATTCAGGTTTATTTAGATAAAGGATTATTGAAACAAGAGAATGCATTGAATATAGAACTAAGGCACTTTATAGCTGAAACAAGTAAAGAGTTTTATACCTATATGAATGAGAGGTTCAACAAATATGATGAGAACCTTTCTAAAACCAAAGAATATGAGTTATTTCAGGAAGTTTATCCAGATTTTAAAGCTAATTGGTTTAAGCAGAACAGATTTACAATTTGGATGAAGAAATGGTGTAAATATAAAGGATTTGAATTTGAAGAATTCTTATTTAATGGACATCAATATTTTAAAATTATAACTAAAAAAGAGGAGGAGGCTCCGTTTTAAATTATGGAAAGAAACGTATTAAAGAAGACAGTCAATGAGATTAGAGAAGCTTTTGACGGTATAGATAAAGTTTATATGATTATTACAAAATTGTGTGAAAAAGAAAGAATATTCAAGAGTAGTCTTTATACTATTCATGTAACTCCTTTGGGAAAGATAATAATTAAAGGGAAGCATGCATTAGAAACAAGACCACATATAAATATGGATATTTGTCATGAGAAAGCAATTAAAATTCTTAAAAGAGATTATAAGATATGTTAGTAGGAATATTAATATTATTGATTGCAGTGTTATCAATATTATACATTACGATAAATATTATTGAGAAAGGCGAATTTGATTAAGAAAAATAAGGCACTCGAAAGAGGTGGCAAAGTGGACACGGTAAATTCCTTGCTAGCAGGAGACCACATTATAAACTTAATACCTGCCTTATTTTTTAAATTAAATAAATTATGAAAGAAATAAAACTAATTTTAGAAACTAATCAAGTGCATTTTGTTAAGGTGCCAAAAGAAGCAGTTAATATTGTTTATAAAGATTTAAGCATAGAGTTTAGAACGCCACTTTTAAATGGATTAGCTTTCTTAAATCACTCAATACATTTAGGTTTTGAAGTAAAAGAAATAATAAAGGTAGCAGAAACAGCAGACGCTTATTGCCCTAATTGTGAAGCATACATTGTCAACGAGCGAGTAACTTTTGAAGAGTGTTGCGATAATTGCGGAACTGAAATTGAATGGCACGAATAATATTGCCACCAACGGAAAAGCATATGAAGAGTGCGGGACGTTTAAAGCGGTATCATATCAAGGGTCGCAACCTTGACGGACAGGCTGACCGTTCCAGAGAGGAAGAAGCCCCCGCATTTTTAAATGAAAATTTAAAAATATAATAAAATGTGGTTTATAAATGATGCAACTATTAAGAAATTAGAACCGTGTGAAAAAAAAGTATTGCAATTATGTTCTGAAAAAAATATTAAAGTTGGGAACGCTTGGTATAGAAAGAGTAGGGCAAACTTTAGATGTGAGAAGTGTGAAAAAGACGTTACTTTAGAAATAATGCTTTTATGCCAATCGTTATCCGATGCAGGATTTGTGCCTTTAGAAATAGCGGATGATTTAAAAAACAACTTGGATTCAAATTGATTGAATGATATCCGTATATCAGAAATAATTAATAAAAACTAAAAAATGGAATTACAAACAGCAATAGAAATACTTGAATATCATCAGGAATGGAGGCTTGGAAAAAGAGAGGATATGATTCACGAGCCTAAAAAATTAACAGAGGCTTTAGATGTAGTGATAAGTGAGGTTAAAGAAAATCGTATAGGTAGTGTTATAAGCCGTTTTTTTTTCGGAATTAGCGTTAAAACACAATGTAAAAATAGATGATTTAAATCTACATATAAGCAATAAAACTTTATATATTCAAGAATATACGCCAAGTGGTTTAGCTGAATATTCATGTTTAGAAATGATTGATTTAAATGGCATATAACGTGTCGCAGGTATGGTTAGTTTTTGATTTAAATAGATAAATTATGAATGAATTACAGAAATTGATTGAAAAGTGGGATGAGAAAATTGCCTTACACAGAAGAGTGTGTGAAGACCCACTTATGTACACCAAAGAAGATAGGCTTAAAAACTCCCACTATGCTCAAGCAATTTGCGCTGTTGTAGCTGATTTGAAAAAATTAACTATACCTGCTGTTGAAGGGCGAAGCGGACAGTTAGTTTGTGGATGTGGAAAACCTAATTTAACTTGGTACGGATATGATGACGATAAAACATACTTCTGCTTTGAATGCAAGAAAGAAGTCAAAAAATAATTGCCTACAACGTTTTGCGTGTATGTGTAGGGCGATTTAATAATGATAAACTTAAACAGGATGACAGTAGAAGAATATTTTGAAGAATGGTGGACACCAAAAGAACTACCCGAAAATGGTTTTAACAAAACAGCAATGTTAGACTTTGCTGAAAGATACTACGAACATAAGTTAAAAATATTGGGTATAGCACAGGTAGATGTAAATGCAAAGTGGGAATGTTGTAAATGTGGGTGGATTGGCACACATAACGAAAGTGCTGATAAAACACCTGTTGTAAATGACGCTTGGTTACTTATTTGCCCGAAATGTGGCAACAAACTAATTGCAACTAACGTGCCGAGTATAACCGTTCGGGCGTGAATAAAAGATTAACTTAATTAAAAATATAGAAATTATGAATGAGCAAAAACTTTCAAAAGAAACGGAAACTAAGCCTGACGGTTATACATTGTTAGCAGATGCCTTTTCCTTCAACGACCGTGTTGTTTGGGATAGTCATTTTGGTTATGAAATAGGATATTTTTTAGGCGAAGGGCACGTTTACGATACATATTTAATTGATGTTATAACTGGCGTTGTTCATCAACCTACTTGTTATCCTAAATCAGAAATTCACAAATATACAAATGAACTAATTACCAAACTCACTAAAAAGTATGGTTATGAAAAAAGGTTTAGCGATGTTTTTTAGGTTTCTGCTAACTTACTTATACCCGCTATAAAGTAGCGGGTATACAATAAATATGAAATGAAAAAACTATTTAGATATTTATTTCAAAGACCAAATGTAAAGGTCGGCGATAAATTAGCCTATTACAATAGAACTTGTATGCACGTTTATTTCAGTTGGAAAGACGGTCTTTGGTTTATCGAATGTGAAGATGCAATTATAAGTTGGGGATTAGAACAGTTTTATCGGAAGTGTAATCAGGCTTGCGGCTAATGTTAAGTATATGAAAAGTTGCCCTAATCGGCGGGATAATGCACTTTGTAGATGCGCACTACAATTTACGGCAGGATGAGGTGAGTTCGATTCTCACGGGCAATTTTTAATTACAATTTAATTATAATAAATTATGAAAACAAAGGAAGAAATATTGAAAGAAGCTACAAAGAGAACGCTTAATATAAATGAAGGCTCTCCGTTACACGATGCAGTGTTGAAAGCAATGGAAGAATATGCGCAGGAGCAAGTAAAATTATTTTGCCAACCTGTTGTTGTAGGGCAAAGCGAACAGTTAGTTTGCCCTAATTGCCAAGGATTGGAAGTGTACATTGATGAGTATGGTGGGAAGCCTTGTAAATGCACTAAGCAGGCAAACTAATTGCCTACAACGTTCCGAGTATAAAAAATCGGTGGCAGATAGAAGCACTTACCTGTCCACCACAACTAAATAAGATATGAAACAAAACACTTTAAAATCAGCACGATACAGCCCACTGTTTTTTATACGTTGTTGTGTGCAGTACTTTGTGGGTTGGCTACTGCACAATGCTAATCGGGATATTCCTTTTTTGGCAAAATCAGAGTTCTATGAGTTAAAAACACACCTATTAAAAAAGTATGCAACAAAAGTAGGCACTGATATTCAGCACATAAAAAAAGACTGTTGGAGTTGCGATAGTACAGGTGTTTTTAAGAGCGATTGGAAAATGCCTGAAACTTGTTGGAGTTGTTTAGGAACTGGTGTGTATGAAGAATTTTGGACAAGGCTTGATAAATACAAACTTGGTAAATGGTACTTCCATAGTCCTGTTGAAAGAATGTACAAGTATGAGCCATTATTTGATGGTGAAGCATTGCCAATTATTGAAGGCTACATACACCATAAAGCCCCAAAATATAGACTTGGCAAAGAGTGTGCGTTATGGTTGTTCTTATTATTTGACAGGAAAACATTTTTGAAGGAATTGGGGCGAACTGGAAGTCCTACACATAAGAGAACACCTCTTGTAATAATTGGCAATGCGATATTTGTTTTTAGGCATTTTGATTGGCGTGATTATTTGCCAAAAAAGAAGCCGAAATATGACTTTAAATATAATAAAAATAAACTGCCGTTTTAGTGCGGTGGGGTATTGCACACAACTTACTTATACCCGCTACTTTATAGCGGGTATACAATAAATATGAAATGGGGAAAATAAATAAAAAAATGGAATTACAAACAGCAATAGAAATACTTGAATATCATCAGGAGTGGAGGCTTGGAAAAAGAGAGGATATGATTCACGAGCCTAAAAAACTGACAGAAGCTTTAGATATAGTGATAAGTGAGGTTAAAGAAAATCGTATAGGTAGTGTTATAAGCCGTTTTTTTTCGGAATTAGCGTTAAAACACAATGTAAAAATAGATGATTTAAATCTACATATAAGCAATAGAACTTTATATATTCAAGAATATACGCCAAGTGGTTTAGCTGAATATTCATGTTTAGAAATGATTGATTTAAATGGCATATAACAACGAAATGTAAATAAAATGAAAGCAATAGTAGCAGTAAATAACAAATTAATATGGAACTGTCCAGAGGATTTAAAGCTATTCAGGAAATTAACTACAGAAAAGGTAAATGGAAGAAAACCAAGATTATTAGCAGGTTTTAATACGTTTGTAAACTTACCAATTTTAGAAGACAGGGAAGTTATTTTAGATAAAAGAAATGGATTTATTTTAGATGTAGATTGGGTAATCGGTGGAGCTAAAACATATGAGAAATATAAAGATTACATAAATGAATGGCATGTGTCTTATATAGATAATAATTCGGAAGGAGATACATATTTTAATAAAGAACTTTTAAAAAATAAATTAGTGCATGAATATTATTTTAGATGATTCACAAATTAAGGCAAAAGAAGAGGTAAAGAAAGTAATAAAAGAGTATGGAATTTGTTATTTATTTGGAGAACCGAGAAGTGGAAAGACATTTACGGTGTTGTTTACAGTCAATGAATTAGGATTTAAGAATGTATTATTTCTAACAAGGAAGAAGTCAATAAGTTCAATCCAGAAGGATTTTGAAGCAACAGGATTTAAATATAATTTAGAAGTGATAAATTATGAAAGTGTTCATAAAGTGGAATTTAATCCAGATTTTATAATTTATGATGAAGCGCATGTTTTAGGTTCATATCCTAAACCTAATAAGACTGCAAAGTATTTAAGAAGTAAATATAAAGATTTACCTTGTTTATTAATGTCAGGAACGCCAGCGATTGAAAGCCTTTCACAATATTTTCATCAATTTTATGTAAGTTTAAAATCACCGTTTTCTGAATTTAAGAACTTTTATAGATTTGCGGATATTTATGTAAATAAGAAACAGAAGAGGATTGGAACGCATACTATAAATGATTATAGCGAAGCAAGGGAAGAATTAATTAATAAAGCTTTATCTAAATATATTATTACTCTTAAAAAGAATGAGGAAATGTTTGGAGATATTAAAGTTAGAAAATTAAGAACGCCAATGCCGAGATTAATTGAAAGAATAGCTAATGATTTAAAGAAGTATAAGACAGTTGTAGGGAAAGAATTTTATATAATGGGTGAAACGCCAGCGAAATTATTAGGAAAGTTGCACCAGATTTATAACGGAACAGTGATGGTTGAAGATGATTTTGGAGAGACAAAAGCAATTATATTATCAGACTACAAGGCAAGATTAATTAAAGAAAGATTTCAAGGAAGTAAAATTGCTATAATGTATTATTTTAGAAAAGAATTGGAGATGTTAAAAGAAGTGTTTGGAGATGAAATAACAGAGGATTTAGAAGAATTTAATAATACAGATAAGAATATTGCATTACAGCAAAGAACGACAGAAGGAGTGAATTTAGGTAAGGCAGATTATTTAGTGTTTTTAAATTTTGGTTTTTCGGGAAAGGACTTCACACAAAGTATAGATAGGATAACAGTTAGAGGCAGAGAATCAATGGAAATATATTTCATATTTGAAGAGGGTGGTATAATGGAGGATGTTTATAATACGGTATCACAAAAGAAAGACTTTAATACAAAAGAGTTTAAAAAATATGCAAAGTAAATTAATAAAATATTGGAAGTCTAAAAATTATTTCGTTATTAATCTTATAGTAATCTCACCAATAGGACTTCCCGACCTTATTTGCCTTAAACCGAACCACGTTGTATTTGTTGAATCCAAAGAAAAATGGGATAGATTATCACCGCTTCAAAAAGTTTGGTTAAAAAGATTAACTAAATTAGGATTTGAATGTTATGTAAATAAAGATAAATATGTTATATAGCGAATTAAAAGAATGGTATATCAATGCAGATATTCCAAAGAGATTGAATACAGGAAAGATATTAATGACAAAGGTAGATAGGCAATTAAAGTATCATTTTGATTTTATTGACCTAAATATGCATAAGTTAGGTAATGATAGGGAGACTTTAGATTTGCATAAAGAATGGATAATTAGAATAAAAGAAAGGATAGAAAATTTTGGCTATTAGATTTTAAAAACTTATTTTTACAAAAAATTATGAACAAAAGTACAAATGATATATTACATGCTATACACCCTTGTCAATTAATATATAGCTTATCATCAAGACCAATTTATGGTAAGGAATTGGGGATGTGCAGAATAACAGGCAACGAAGCTTATGGTGTTAGCTTTAAAAAATGGGTAAGACCAACATTTACAGACCATGCATACCTACTACCTGGTGATATTATTAGCAATGAAGCGCTATTTTGCTTTGATGAATCCAGCGCAGAAATTCAGAATAAAGTAAAAAAAGAAAAACCGCAAAGATTCAGAACCTACTCCCATATAATATATAATGGAGAATGGTATTGTATGACAAAAGCAAACAAGAAAGAAATATACGATATGATATGTAATGGCGCTGAATTGGTATGTCTTACGGATACTGGACAAAAACACATCTTATTTAAACACAAAATTGGTATGTGGCAACTAGATGAATTGTTTATTTATCCAGATATAGAATATTTGCAATTTTTACACAGTACCATGCAAAACTTATTACATGCAGGATTTACACAGACATCTATCATTAACGGAGACTATAATCCAAATTTTATCGCCAAAAACGGCTTTGAAATTTGGAGGATAAACGAAGATAAAATTAAAGAGCATCGGGGCAAACCAATGTTTGATTTTGCAAGCTGGATGCTATTTTCTAACAATAAATAAATACAATTATGTTGAACAAACAATTATCACAAGAAGAAGTAGCCGACCTGTTGTTATGGGGTTTATGGCGAAGTATTCACGAGGACTATAAAATGAAATACCCCCGTGATATTTGGGAACATTTTGAAAATGCTATAAAATCCGCATCATACACAGGTAGCCTAAAAGGTTTTTTATCATTATTCCAAAGACGTATTCCTTTAGATTTACAGGCGCAGTATGTCAAAGATATTAAGAAAGTAGTAGACACAAATCAAGATGAGGAGATTTTGAATTGGTTGCGAACAGAAAGCACTTATATGATGATGCTTGTTAGGTTACGAAACCAACAGAGAAAAGAAGATTTTAAAGAAATTGAAAACAATAAAAACGATTAAAAATGAAAACATACATTTTAGAAGGCATAGTAACTGCCTTATCTTCAATAACGCACAATGGAGGAGAAAAGAACGGTACAGTAACTCAATTACGCAGAGAGAAATTTATACAAAAAAACGGGAAACCAATTGAAATACCTGTTATTTCAGGTAATAGTGTACGTGGAAAATTAAGAGATATTGCTGCCATCGAAATTTTATCTAAACAAGATGGAACAAAAATAAAGGTAGATGCGGATAGTTTTAATTTGCTATTTACAGGTGGAAGCTTAGAGAGTAAAGGTTCTAGCGGTATAAATATAGAGAAGGTTAGGCAGATGAGAAAAGATATGCCTATGCTTAGCGTTTTAGGAGGTAGCGTGGGCAATGTTATTATACCAGGTAAGGTTGAAATAGGTAAATTAATTCCAATCGCTAAAGAAACGTTACACTTAATACCAGAGCAATATCACAATGTTTATACAGAAGAGCCCAAAAGTATTTGGGAATATTGCCAACTTGAAATGTACACCCGCAAGGATGATGCAAAAGATGAAGTCAAGAAAGAATTTTTGCAAGATGATGATGATACTGCAAAAAAAGCTAATCCTGTTCAGATGAAGTACGACACTGAAACTATTGTTGCGGGTACAAAGTTCTATTGGCGTATTTGTCTTAAAGATACAAATGATGTAGAAACAGGTGCTTTTCTTTCAACCTTAAACACATGGGTAGAACAAAACAGTCAGGTGGGAGGCAATGGGCGTGTAGGGCATGGAGCAATAAAGTTGGAGATAAAAGAAACAAAGGTGATAGATAGCGAGCTTGATTTCCAGAATGAAGATTTTGTGAAGTATATGGATATTTATAAAGGCGCTAAAAAAGATGTAAGTGATTATTTTGAAAAAGGAATATCAAAATCTTTGTTTGAATAATGGATAGAAAAACGGCAATGATTTATGCACAGTTAAAACCATATAAAGCCCTTGTGGAGAAAACAAGGGGCTTTATTAGGTGGGCTTTAGATAAAGTAGACAAACCCTATGTGGCTTGTTCATTTGGAAAAGACAGTGCGGTGATGTTGCACCTTGTTCGAGAAATTAGACCAAATATAAAAGTGAGGTTTATTAGGTGGGAGGGGGAAACGGAGCATATAGATAATTATGATGAAGTTATAAGTCAATGGGGTAATATAAACCTAGAGCAGATTGAGATGTGCCGAATTTCTTTATCTGACAAAAGAAAAGATAGATATGATGTAGGTAAAGAATATGATGCTTTTTTTGTTGGATTGAGGATGCAGGAGTCTACAGCAAGAAGAATTACATTAAAGACGCATGGGTTATTCTATAAGAATAAAGCAGGATTAGTAAGAATTAGTCCACTAGCTGAATGGACTGATAAAGATGTAGCCACTTATGCATTCGCCAATAGTTTACCTATGCTAAATAGTTATAAAATAAATGGGATAAAAAGCAGAACAGCTTCACGAATTCCTAGAGAAGATTTTGGAATTAGAGAACAATTTTTAAGCGATTTAAAAGCAAGGGATTTTACCGCATACCAAAAACTATTATTAAAATTTCCAGAAATATCTAACTAAAATGAAACAATTAAGAATAAGAGCGTATTTACAAACGCCAATAATATCGGACAAGCACCTACCCTTAGATGCTATTTTATATTATCATCATGTGCGAAGGCATTTAGGTGAGGAGGTTATTAGTAAACCCGGTGAAAGTACAGTGAGAGAAGCTACTGTGCCACTGTTGCCTATAAAGAAGGGAGGGCGTAAAGATGACACTTGGTTTTACCATTGCAGTTTTGCCCAATGGCCAGAAAAAATGGTAGAGGACAGTAGTTTTAAAGTAAAGTCAGGAGATTGGCTTAGGCATTCTGACTATCTTATCGATAAGGTTAAAAAAATAGATGTGCAGAGAGGTAAACATAAAGCATACCACATCAAAATGTATTACCGTTTTGCGGAGTATGTAGAGTGGTATTGTGTAGGGGTTCCAGATAAGATTATGGAGCTATTGCAATTCAGTACAGCTATAGGTAAGAACACTGGTGATGGCTGGGGTCAGGTGTTGAAATGGGAAGTAAAAGAATGGCCAGAGGATTGGAGTATTCGTGGACATAACAATAAATTGATGCGTTCAGTGCCCTGTAAAACAGGTATACCTTATGGATTGAGACCTAGCTATTGGAACCCAAGACATATATTCAAGTGCGCAGTACCGTAGTTATTTTAAGTGAATTAAAAGATAAATTATTTTTACAAAAAAAAATAAAAATTATGAAAATAAAAACAGAAGTTCTGAAAAGAGCATTACAAAGAGTTAAGAATTTTACAGGCAATAATTCTTTAGTAGAGATATTTAATCACGTCTATTTAAAAACCGAAAACAGTTATTTATACCTATATGCTTCTGATGCGCCAGCGTCTATAAAAACCAAAGTTTGCAAAGCAGAAAGCAATAAAGAGGTGAATAGTATTGTAAAGTCTAAAAGGTTAGTCAAGCTTATTAATATTATTGAAGATGATGAAGTTAATTTATCCTTTGGAGAGGATAAACTTACTTTAATAACAAATAATGGGGAATATTTAATTCCTTGTTTTATAGGAGAATTTCCAACACTTGATAGTAATGGAGCAGAGAAGTTGTTTTCAATATCAGGAGCGAAATTAAAAGAAAATATTATAAAAGTTAAAAATACAATTGGGAAAGATGAATTGAGACCAATAATGACAGGAGTGTATTTTGAAATTGTGGAAGATAAATTAAACAATATTACTACGAGTGGGTATGAATTAAGCCTTACAAATTGCGATATAGAAGCAGTAGTGGAGAAGGAATCATTTGTCTTATCTAAAGAGATTACAAGTAATATCTTTTCTTTAGACAATTCTTTAGTTGAAGTTATGCAAGATGAAAGAAAGGTTTATTTTAAGTCTGAAAATACAGAAATAGAAATTATTAAAATAGAAGGGAAAACTCCACCATATTATTCGGTTATTCCAAGAAATGAAGATTATATAAGAATTAATAAATCTGAATTTAAAAGAGCAATAAATAAAGTTGAATTATTTATGGAGGAGCGTATAAAAGCTACAATTAAAGACAATACGCTATATTTAGAAAGTAACAATGAGGACAAGAAATTGCAGGGAATAGAGGAAATTAGGATTGATAAGAAAGAAGGTAAAGATATTACATTTGGATTTATTAACACATATATGAGTAATGTATTAAATAGTATACAAGAGGATTATATTTATATATATTATTCTAGTCCAGAAAGAGCAATTTTAATAAAACCAAACGATTTAGATAAACATTTAGTAATGCCTTTTAAGGTATAATTTAGATAAAATAAAAAATTATGGAAATAAATTTATATAGAGATAACTTTCAGAACTATAAAAGGTATAACATACCGAAATGTCAACTTTTAATTGCCGATATTCCTTATAATTTAGGAAATAATGCCTATGCTTCGAATCCCGCTTGGTATGAGGATGGGGATAATAAAAACGGTGAAAGCGAATTAGCTGGTAAATCATTCTTTAATACTGATGAAAACTTTAAACCCGCTGAATTTATGCATTTCTGTAGCAGGCTTCTTAAAAAAGAACCTAAAGAACGAGGGCAAGCACCTTGTATGATTGTATTTTGTGCATTCGACCAGCAAATGTATCTAATTGAATTAGCTAAAAGGTATGGTTTAAATAATTATATAAATTTAGTTTTTAGGAAGAACTTTTCAGCGCAGGTCTTAAAAGCCAACATGAAGGTTGTCGGGAACTGCGAATATGGTCTTATTTTTTATCGCAATAAATTACCGAAATTCAATAATAATGGGAAAATGATTTTCAATTGCATTGATTGGGAAAGAGATGACCCAAATTTGTATGATAAAATACACCCGACACAAAAGCCTGTTAAATTATTAAAAAAACTTATAGAAATATTTACAGATGAGGGAGATGTTGTTATTGACCCTTGTGCTGGTTCTGGAAGTACATTAGTAGCGGCGAATGAATTAAATAGAAAAGCTTATGGTTTTGAAATTGACCGAAAAATATATGCTGATGCTAAAAAATGGGTTACTAAAATGAAGCAAAGGAAATATGATATTGATAATTTCGGATTTTCTAAAACAGAATTAGATGCCGAAGGTATTAATTTGTTCACTTAAACACGAAAGCATGAAAGAGAAGAAAATAATAATCAAAAAAGCTATTGAAAGAATTCAGGAGAATTCAAAAAGATTAGCGGATATAAAAAAATTAGGAGTTGAGCTACATTATGAATATGATAGTACGGATGACGTGGTAAGGCTTATAAGTTATATTATAAACAAGGATGAAATTCCGGGAATAAGAGAGCTTATATATTGGTGGTTATATGATGATGTGGGTAAGATTATATATATAAATGGCGAAGAACATCAGGTGGAGGGATTAGATGATTTTATAGATTTTTTAATTTACATATACTGAAAAAATAAAAATTATGACACTAGCATTCTCACAAGAATTAAATGGGGACAAAACTTATTTTATAAATAAAATATGGAAGAGCCTTGTCGATAACGATATTTTACCTTTCTATTCTTATCAAAAGTACCTTTATCTATATGATAATAAGTTTGGAGATGTATGGGATTTTGGGGTAGGATTACCTCCTAAGATACACACAATAAGAAAAGACAAGGCGAACAGGTGGAAAGAGGGTAATATGATACATTTTGTAATTAATAATAGGACTAAAGATAGATTTCAGTTTGCTCCAGAGGTTATTTGTACTGGAGTTCAAAAGATTGAAATAAAATACAATAACAGTGATTATCCAGTTGTTACTATAGATAATAAAGCTTTATATATATCTAATAAAGATGATTATAGCATATTGCACAAGCTTTCTCAAAATGATGGATTTAAAACAGTTGAGGAGTTCTTTGGGTATTTTAATAAAGATTTTAAAGGCAAAATAATACATTGGACAAATTTTAAATATTAAAAAAATATGAAAGATAAATTATTTTTACAACATAGTATTTACACTTTATTATTATCGTTGCACATTGCGGAGTATCATGCCGATTTTTTAGCAAGTCAGGAAAAAATCGTGAAGAATGGTATAATAAACAGAAAGAAGCAAGACAGGATAAAGCGTATTGTTAAAGAAGTTCGTATAGATTTGCTAAATTCGGCAAAGGATGCGGAAGCTAGGGAAGATATTTTAAAAGGATTAACAGAGGAGCGCATACAATCTTTGTCTAACAGCTTAATGATAATTAATCAGCTTGCAGAGTTGGATATGCTAGAGAAGTTAGAAGATTATTTAAGTGAAATTATTAAACCAGTTTAAATGATTAGAGATATTAATTTAATTATAAGAGCATTAAGAGATGCAGAAATAGTTAAAAATAAATACAACGAAGATTATTGTGCTTTCCATACCAGAGTTAATGGTTTGAAAATTAGAGGTGCAGGTCTTTGTCCTTTAATAGAGTTCATGCTATACAAGAAATTTATTAAATTGGAAACTTATGAGTACCTTGTAGAAGATTTTGAAATAATAGCGGGAAAAGGGAAGTTAATATTGCCTTTAGATAGAAATTTATTAAAAACAAGAATTAAATATTTAAGAAACAAAATCCAAGAAATTAGACAAAATGAATTTATTAGATTATAATTATAAGATATTAGTTAGGAATATTTTAAAAAATGGAGTGAGCAAAAGAGACAGGACAGGAACAGGAACAATGAGTTTATTTGGTCAGTCAATTATGCATGATATGAGTGAAGGCTTCCCTTTGTTGACGACTAAGAGAATGGCTTACAAATCTATTTTTGCTGAATTACTTTGGTTCATGAGAGGACAGACAAATATAAAAAAACTGCATGAAATGGGTTGTCATATTTGGGATGGGGATTGGCATAAAAGCAATAGGATTAATGGAGATTTAGGAAAGATTTATGGATATCAATGGAGGAAAGGGAAAGACCAATTAAATTCTGTAATAGAGCATATTAGAATAAATCCGTCTAGCAGAAGGCATGTAGTATCAGCATGGAATTTTGAAGATTTCGATGATATGATATTACCACCCTGCCATTATTCATTTGTGTTTTATTCAGATGAAAGAGGTAATTTGTCTATTGATGTTAATATGCGTTCAGGAGATGTACCATTAGGAGTACCTTTTAATATTGCAAGTTATGGAGCATTATTAACAATTGTAGCTAAGATGACAAGGCATAGACCTAAGTTCTTAAAGATAAATATTACAGATGCGCATATTTATAAAAACCAAGTAAAGCAGATAATTAAACAAATTGAAAGGAGAAATAAATATAAATTACCAAAGTTAGTTTTACCCGACTTGGATTATAAAAACATGTGCCTTGATGAGATATTAGATAAATTAGATGTAAATTCTTTTCAGATTGAGAATTATGAAAGCCATGATAAATTGACATTTCCATTAAGCAACTAAAATATATACAAAAAATGAATGAAGAACAGATTTTAAGGAAATTAAGAAAAATAAAAAAAGAGCAGGATTTGCTAGGTATACCAGATGTTAGGAAATTAGGATGGGGAACTCAAAGGTATGGGCATGCGATGAGAAAGGTGGAGCAATTAGGAGCGGAGTTCACAAAGTATAGAACAAAATATGAGCAGCTGACTGGGAAAGAATTTAACAGAAGTTTATTAGATTAAATTTATTATATTTGCATTATGAGTAAAAGACCGAATAAAATAAAGAGCATTGATATAATTGTAGAGCATATAAATTCTGGAAGAACGTATTCACAGAGTTTAAAGTTTTTTGTTGATAATTGGGGTGTGCCAGAGTCTACGTTTACTAATTATTGGAATGAAGCTAAAGAGGTACATAGGAAGCAAAGGGAGGCGATTAAAAAGGCTGAAATGGAGGAACGTATTAGATTAGGGAAAGAAGCCGTAAAACGTGAGATAATGACACGTAATGAAGTGCTTGAAACTTTGACAAAGTTAGGAAAAGGTGAAGCGTGGAAAGTGGGTAGTGAAATTATTGCACCAACAGCAAGTGAGCGTATTAATGCGATGAAAGAAATATCCAGAATGCAAGGATATTATAAACCAGAAGAAGTAGAGGTTAAAGGTGGTTTGGATTTAGAAGTTAATGCAAGCAAAGTAGTGAAAGATATATTAAAAAAATTAAATGATTAATTTTGCAAAGGCAAGTAATTTTTTAAAATTAAATGAAGAAGAGCAAGAGGTATTAAAGTATGGTATTGGTAAGCATAAAATATTACCAGTGGTAGACAAATTGTTGCCTTATGCGTCGAGAATGCAAAATGGTATTTATTTAGTTAGTGGAGGTCGTGGAGGTGCAAAGAGTAGAACAACAGCGATGAAGCTTGTTAAGGAGTGCATGGAATCTAATTATTTTAAGTGCTTTTATGGTAGAAAAGAATGGACAACAAATAGAGAGACAACGCATAAAGCCTTAGTGAATGCAATTAAATATATGGGAGTTGAGGATGAGTTTTATTATTCAGAAGCGTCTAATGGAACGATGGATATTCGGCATGTAAAGACAGGAGGGTATTTTACGCCTTTTGGAACGGATAAGGAAGATAAAATGAAAGGGATTGAAGACCCTACACATATTTGGATGGACGAAGCTGACCAGATTTCACATGGAGCTTTTTCAGAAATATTACCAACATTGAGGCATGGATTTGATGGTGCAAGATGTATTATTCTAACATTTAATAGATATGCAGTAAATAAGAAGCATTGGATTATTTCCACTTTTTACCCAGATTTATATGATGGAGAAGAAGAATTAAAAATTAATGTAAGGGATAATTATAATATATTTGATTATTTTGTAAACTATTTTGATAATCCGTTCTTACCAAGAAATTATAAGGATGTTTTATGGTTAGCATCAAATGGAGATATAAAGAAGTTTGAGGGATTAGCGAATGGAACATGGAAGCAAACAACAGATGATAATCTTTGGTACCATGCGTTTGCGAATACTATTCATGTTAAAGATGATATAAAAAGGGTAGAAGGATTGGCTGACCATATTTCAATAGATTGGAACGTAGTACCTTACATGAGCTTAACGGCATGGCAAATTCACAATAATGGTGAGTATTTAGATTTTTATTGCTATCAAGAATATGCTTTAGAAAGTCCGCTTAATACAACAAAGGATATTATTAATAAATTCATTTCAGATTACAAGCGGGATGATTTCAGTACGGTTTATTATTATGGTGATGCAATGGGAAATAGGAGAGTAGAGGGTCAAGGGAGTTATACGAGATTTAAAGAGGTTAGGGAATTATTAGTTAATTATATTGGAAATAGTTCAGATAGGTCAATTCGGTATAACCCAGCGAATATAAAGAGAAGAGACTTGATGAATAGTATTTTAAGTGGTAATTTCGTTGATAGAAAACAAAAGGTTCGTATCTTTATTTCAAGTAAATGCAAGAAATTGATTAACGATTATAACACAGTTAAAGAGGGTACAGGTGGGAAGTTAGTCGAGAAAGGCGTTTATAATGAGGAGAAAAATGTTGAATTAAATGGGCATTTATCCGATACAGTAGATTATTTATTTGCAAGTATTTTTAAGCACAAATTATGATTTTTAAAAAGGAAGATGCTATTGATTTATTAATTGAACAGAAGCAACATAGCAATTATCAACATGTTTTGAAATTAACGCAAGAGTATCAAGATTTGCTTTTGTGTAAAGACTTAGGTAGGTTCAGTCGCAGATATAGAGCTAATGAAAGCGCAGAACAGCACAAGCAAAGAATGGATATTTATATTTCAGTTATTCCATCGTTAATTGCGGAAGTGGATAGGGATTTCAATAAGCCTTTGCGTTCGGATAAAATTGTAAGAAAAATTATCGCTGACGACACAAGGGTAGTTAATAGAGCGTGGGAGTTGGCGGATAAGTTCTATCAAGGGGAGCAAGGGCAGGGAGTGGATGAGTTTTTAGAAGAAAAATGGAGTTATTATGCAAGGTTTGACCCTAATTCAATTATCACAATAGAAAGGAATAATGACCATGCATTTCCATTCGTGTATGAGAGTAAGAATGTAATAAATTATTACAAAGAGAATGGATATTTGAAATGGTTCTTAGTCCAGAATGAAGATACGTATTATTTATATGATAATAGCGGAATACATAGTTTAAAGAAAGTTGATAGTGAAAGAGAAGTAGAGGGAGAGCTTATAAGGAAAGCGATATATGAAATGTATGATTATAAGTTCTTTACAAATGATAGAGCAGTAAAGGGAGCGAGGTTCGCAGGTGTAATTCAAGACCCAGCAACGAAGAATGAAACGTATTTATCTATTTTCCACTATGGATTGCCTTATTTGAAGAAAGAAATACAGTTAGGTAGTGAGTTTGATTTAACAATGCGGAAACATGTTTATCCACAGAGGGCGATTATTGGAAGATCTTGTTCAGGAGCAGAGGGAGAGGGTAGATGCATAAATGGGGAAACGGTTAATGGAGATATTTGTAGCGTTTGTAAAGGAACGGGGATTGATGTTAATGCAGTTGATAGCACGCAAGAATTATTAATAATCAAAGAGGATGATGATAAGCAACAGCAGTTGTACCCAAAGGACATTGTTCATTATTTTAGTCCACCAGTTGATTTAGTTAAATTTCAAGAGGATTATCAAGAGAAAATACATAGAAATTTCAGAAATGCAATATTTTCGCAAGTTCTAAAAAGAAGTAATAATGAAGTAAGTAAGACGGCAACTGAAATAAAATATGAGGGCGATGATTTATTGGATACTTTATATCCGTTTATGCAGAAGTATGCAAACCTTTGGATGCATATAATGGATGAAATTATTCATGATGATAGTGCTAAATCTTATTTTGAATTTCCAGCGGTAATTTTTCCACAGACAGAAGGAGAAATATTAGAAGAATTAACGCAAATGCGACAAAGTGGTGCACCACAGTTCTTGCTTGCGGAATTGCAAAAAAATTGGATAATCCAGAAGTATGCTACAGATATGGAGAAGCTTACAGAAATGGAAGTTAAAATGAAATTCCAACCGTTCTTTGGAAAGACAGATGAAGAAATAAGATTAATTATAGCTACAGGAACGGATGAAATTTCAAAAGCATTACATAATCATTTCCATGAGATATTTGTAAATATAGAGGAGAGTTATTTGGATTTCTATTATTTAGATTATAGCAGGCAGAAAGAAATAGTACATCAGGAGGCTAGAAAATTTATTAATGAAATTAATGTTTTTGATTAAAAGTTTACTTACCTTTGTATTGACGTTAGTCCATAATTTTTATTTTTTAAGTAAAAACCATGCAGGTGCCAGCTTGTGTGGTTTTTTATTTAGTATATAATTAATTTTTTTTGTAAAATAATTTGGTAGATTGAAAAATAAGTCGTATCTTTGTATTAGCAATATTGCTAAGAACTTTAAAAAAATAAAAATTATGATAGTAGGCGATGCAATTAGAGTAACAGACAAAATGAAAAACATAGAATTTAGATTTGAAACAGGAAGTTACAGAAAAGTAACGATGATTATAGACGGTGATGAAGCTGGTTATATTGAATTTTCCGGTGAAGAAATTACGTATTCATTTATCGAAGAAGAATACAGAGGAAAAGGCTTATACAAAATGCTGTTAATTGCAGCTTTAAATTTAGGTGGATATGTTATTCTTTATTCATTTAACAGAAATGAGTATTCAAATCCTGTTTATCAAAAATGGATGAATGATGATACATTAAGCGAAAATGAAAATATTGCAATTTCCCTGGACGGGGAAAAAGTTGATTTTACAAAAGCATCTGAATTATAATGTTCTGGTATCTAAACAAAAAAAATGGAGGATGCCGAAAATCCTTTAACAGAGTAGGCTTTTTAAAATAATTTGCAAAAAGATTTGGTAGTTTAAAAAATAAGTCGTATCTTTACAATAGAAAAAGACACACAATTAAATAACTAAAAAGGGCACATAGTTAGCGTACCGGGTTTCGTGGGTAAGTAAAAACACACGAAAAAAAACGTAGGGGGGGGAGAATGCTATCCCCCTGATAGCACCCTCAATTCTTATAATGAGTCAGGGCAGTTATAGACTGTTAAAGCAGAGTAGTTATAAGGATATAGAGAGTAAACTCTTGAATAATAAAATCCGTCTTGCAAAACGTTATTTTGTGAAGGCTACCCTATATAATTATAGGTTATCGAACTCGTCAATGGGAGGGAGATGTAAAGCTACAAAGAAGCCAGGAGTGTAAACTGGTGAGTGGTCATTGAGAGAGCCATCATGTAGTCATTTTTATTCGGGACTACAACGAGTTAAGGTGGTGTTCAGAAGAACCAGGGAAAAGACGGAACTAACTCAGTTCCAGATATGGTAAGAGCTGGTTACCATAACAACAGGGTGGAAATCCCTGTTTTTAATAAGCAAAAAATTATGAGCAACGAAAAATTGTCTAACGAGGCGGTATCTATGAATGGTAGGGTGTCGCTAAGGTTGCAGATAACGGTCGGAGTATTGCCGTTCGTTGCGGAAATAAAAACTAAAGTTAAATATGAAAAATACAGTTGAAAATAAGCAGTTAAGCCACAATGACGGCAATACTATGTTAGGCGATATGCATTATGAAAAGTTTATTGAAAAATTTCCAAATTCAATTCTTGTAGATAAAGTATTTGGGGATGGAAATAAGTTAATTTATATAGGATTTAATGAACATTGTAGAATCGGTTTAAGATATTTAATTAGAGTAGATAGTTCGGTTTCTGTTATTGATATGCACGAATTAGCGGAAGAGATAGAAGACTATTTAATAGAAGAATTTGGGATGTTTGACAGGCACGAAGATTTCGAAGAATACTGCGAAGACAATGGATATGATATTAGTGAATGCTCGCCATCCTGCCAGTGCAATATCCATTCTGAAATTTTTGATGAATGGTTTTTTAACCAATTCCCCAAAGTGGATATTTCAGGAGGTTGTTCAAATTGGGACGATGTTTGGAATATTGCCTAACGGTTTGTGTATGGCAAGTAGCCGAAGCACGAACCGCCGAATTAAGAACTGAATATTAATAGGCTATTTGCTATACACGTTGTTATGTGTTGTGCGGGTTTAAGCCACAAAACTTATAAAAATGCAAGATTTAATTTTGATAGAAAGGCTAGAAGTTAGGTATAATTCTTTGCTTAAAGACATAGAATTTCAAAAAAGAAACGAAAAAAGACAATTAGAAAAAGGAAATAACATTGAAGCTGATTGTGTAAAAAGAATTATAGAAAAGATGTATGAAAATGCAAACCATTACATAGAGGCAATAAACCACCTCAAAAGAATTAAAACAACGAGTTTAAACGAAAGTGAAATAGAAGCAATTAGACAGCATTACACATAGCGTAAAAAATAAAAGCAGTATGACAACAGAAAATAAAATTAAATGTGTCCTGATGGACTTTGAAATTAATAAGATAACCCTACAAGAAGCCACGAAGCAAATATTGCTTTTATTGAATGTTGTGGGGCAAAGCGAACAGTTAGTTTGTGACTGTGGAAACCCTAATTTAACTTGGTACGGATATGATGACGATAAAACATACTTCTGCTTTGAATGCAAGAAAGAAGTCACAAACTAATTGCCTACAACGGTTCGGGTATTGCCGAAGGCAGGGATTTAAAAGTAGAAAATTTCAACCTTGCAAAAATACCCAATAGAATTACAAATTATTAATTAACCGAGAATGTCCTGCTTTTGGCAATACCTTGTTAGGTGCAGTGCTTCTCACAAAGTTTGAAAAGATGACAATTGAAGAAACAAATATCTTACACGAGAAAGCAAAAGACCGCAAAGATGGTGTATATTCTTTTCGTGGTAATCTGTGGGTTGTAAAAGACGGTAAGTTTATTGCTTTTGCCAACCCTTTTGGCGAATGCTATCAACGAATGGGAGCGTTTAATTACCAAATAGGAACAGTCAAAAGTTATGAAAGAAAGAAAAAGCTAACGGAATGGTTGCGGTCTCAATAGCATTGCACCTAACTTACTTATACCCGCTATAAAGTAGCGGATATATAACATAATGTAAAACCGCTTTGTGAAGGTGGAGGGTTATTTTCTTATCCAGATAAAAATAACTAAAGTAACGCCAATTAATAATAAATACCAATATCTTTTCTTTGGCTTTACGGAATATTTTTCAATAATTATTTTTTCTTTTTCAACATAAAATGTATCCTCTAAACATTCCGCATCAACAAATATTGTGTCATTTACTCTTACTAATTTAACCTTTGCTTTTTCTTTTTCAACAACAAAAGTATCAAATTCAATTGCAGTGAAAGTGTCGATTAAAACGCTTTCTTTTATTATTTGTATTGTATCTTTGATTATTACAGTATCATTTTTGTGAACGTAAGGATAACGTTCAACAAGATTTGCATGCCTACGAACAGGGTCGCAAGATGATAGAAATAATAATATAAATATAAAAATGTATCGCATATGTACGAAGATAAGAAAAAGAATATATTTCAAAAATTCTTTGGTAAATATGAAAAGAAAATAGAAAAGATTGAGAAGAGGTTAATAATGATTATGCAGGAGGAAATGCAGAAATTAGATGTAAATGAAGAGGGTAGTTTTAAACAAACAATGGTAAATCTTAATAAATTAAATGTAATTGAGGCGAATTTCATAAAAGAGTACCAGAAGCAAATAGAGCCTTTGATTAAGGATTTTGTGAAAAGTTTATCCAGTTCTTTGAAAGAAAACAAGATTTATTTTAAGGATATTTCAAAAGTAAAATATAATGGCGAAATAGGAGAAACAGTACTAAAACGCAGGTTAGGGATTAATGATAAAGGAGGATTAAAGAAGAATGGATATTTAGGTAGGATTGTAAGGAATACAGCGATTGCAAATGATATTAGAACAATGCTTGAAATGGATATTGCGAATGGCAGGAATTTCGGAGCAACAAGCGAAAAATTGAATGATTATTTAGAAACAAATAAGAATAAGAGGTCGAGAATTAAAGCATATTTAGATACAACAATTAGAGATACTTATATACAAAATGACAGAGCAATTACGAATGAGCAAGCAAATAAATATCAATTATTCCATTTTATTTATGCAGGTACAATCGTAGAGAGGTCTAGATGTTTCTGCATCGAAAGAGTAGGGAAGGCATTTAGCATTGAAGAAGCACAAGGATGGAGAGAATTGATAGGACAAGAATGTGCACCTATCGTCGGGATAAAAGCAGAAAATCTGAATGAAAAGAAATTAAATTACGACCCTTTGTTGGATATGGGTGGTTGGGGATGTTTACATATTCCAAGATATATAACTGAAAATATGTATAATTCAATGAAAAAAGAATAAAGAGGTGTTTTTTAGCGAAAACGCCTTTTTTTATTGCAATAAGGTATTTTATTGACTTATAGCGAATTACATATAAGGATAAGAATATTATAAAAGTTCCTATATTACCTTTTAGAAAAAGAAAATCATTTTTGATAGGGGGTACTATTTTCTGAAAAAGTTTTTTATTTTTATTTTAACCTATTGATAATCAACAAACTAAAATAAAAACTTTAAAAATGTAGGTTTTTTGTCGGGAATTGCATAAAAAGTAGTTTTGAAATAAAAATAATTTTCCAGAAAGTATTTGGATAAATAAAAAATATATTTACCTTTACATGTTGACATAAGTGTTTATATTGATTTAATTTTTTTCAGGGAGGTGGGCTCCTCCCTGAATTACTAAAAAAGGATAGTTATGATTGAAATAAAGAAAGGTAGTATAATCAAAGAGACTACAAAAGATAAGTTTGAAAAAACATATAGTAAATTCGGTTGGGAAGAGGTAAAAGAGAAACCTAAACCATTAAAACAAGTTAAAGAAGAAACTAAAAAAGAAGAAGAGATAACTAAAAAATAGATATATGTTAAGACAGATTGAGAGTTTGTTAAACTTAGAAGCAAATTCGTTGGATAATAAAGAAGAAGGTATTTTAGCTTTCAAAAAAGCGATAAATAAGCTTAGAGAAGATAGTGAGAATATTGGAGCTGAAAGAACTAAACAAGAAAGCTACCAAGCAGGAGAGCGTTCTACGTTCAAGAAGATTGGAAACAAGTTATCCGAAATGGGATTTGAAGATGTAGAATATACTAATTTATTAAGCTATTTGGATTCGGATAATTTTAAAAGTAAATTTGGAAGCAAGGAAATAACAGAAGTAGATATCAAGAACAGTGCAATATATAAGAGTGCTATAAAAGACTTACAAGCACAGATTCAAGATATTGAAAATAAGAAGAATGAAGCATTAAAAGAATTAACATCTTTCAAAACAAGGTCGGAGAAAGAGAAAATACTTTTACCAATACTTTCGGAGTATGGTACAGAAAATAAAGAATTAGTAGATTTAGTTAAGAATTCTATATTAGAAAGATATGATATAGATGAAGAAGGAAACGCAATTAAGGGCGGTTCATTATTGGAGGATGACATTAAAAATCCAATTAAATTTTCAAATATTGCTAAATCTGAAATAGAAAAGTATTTAACAAAGAAAGAAGGTAAAGAAAGTCCACATCAACAAAGTGGATACAGTTCGGGAGAAGGTAATAAAGTTATATCTAATTTAAGCAAGTACGGGATATCATTACCTACAAATCAATCTGAATTATCCGAAGCAATTAGAGATAGAAAATTGCCTATAGAGTTCAGAAAAGATTTAAATAAATACCGAACAATGATTGAGGAAACATTTTCCGAAGATTAATTTGAGGATACAAGTCCGATTTATATTTATTAGAAATATAAATAAAATATAATGGCAATAGGAAATAAAACAACAGGTGCAGTAAATGTTCAAGCACCTTTGGATGAATTAGCATTAACTTTAGAAGAGACTTTTGGTGAAAGGTCTAGAACGAATGAAGCAATAGCTTTAAGAACTTTAGTGGCTAAACAAAAAAGCTCAAGAAATTTTGTTGAAGCAATTAAAGAGAATGGAGTATTAGGAAGAAAAGTATCTATAACATGGTTTGATACATGTAGTAAGACAGCAGAAGATTGTTCTATTGATTTGTGTGATGCACCAGAAGCAGGGACACAAGAAGAATTAAATAAAGTTGATTTAGAAATTGAAAATTGTTGGCATGACAAATTCTATGTAGATGAAGATTTATTTGCACGTTCAAAAATGAGTGCAATGGATTATGTACAAAGAGAATTAAATCGTGCAATTTCAGCTCTTTTGAAAAAAGCAAACCAGCATGTCGTAGAAACTATAGATGCAGGTGTAGGAGTTACAAGCACAGGAGATTCCTTAATAGAAATTCCAGATTACAATACAGTTGAAGGTCAAGCAATGGGAATGGCACTATTGCAACAGCAAGCAACTTTAGCAAACATTGATAATCCATTTTTATTGAATGACGGCACATGGATGTTACCTGCTTTAGTGGCTGAATTAAGTAGAGCGGATAGGCAATTTCCATGGGTTGCAAATCAATTAATGGATATAGCATTTGACCCTACAATTACGACTGAATTAGGAGCAGGAGAACATGGATATTTAATTAGTCCGAATGCTTATGCAGTTGGAAGCTTTAATTACAATCCTTCAGTTATTACTCCATGGTATGGTAGAGGAAATAATGGTGTAGAAATGTTTTCAATACCAACAGGAGTGGATGGATTAGTTGCGGATGTTTATGTATCTAGAATTTGTAAAGATGCAAAAGCAAATAAGCATATATATGAATATATAGTTTATTTACATGCAGAAATGTTCCTTAATCCTTCTGAATGTTATTTTACCGACAAAGTAGGTACAGATGTGGTTACAGGAATTGTCAAATTTGGGGAACAACAAGAAGGACCAGAATAATATTTCTTTATTTCCTTTAAAAAATGCGTATGGATTACCTCTATACGCTTTTTTTATTTACCTTTATATAAATATTAAAATCATGGAATGTTTAAAGAATATAATAGGGATTACGAGAAGTTATTGTAATTGTCCGAATATCGATAAATATAGAGAAAGTGAAAGTGGGTACTATTTCGATGAGAGTGCGTATAGCTATGATATGAAGCAGTGGGAGGATGTCATCGGGTGTCAGGATTTGGCAGAAACTCTATATGGTTTTATTAAAAATGCAAATAGAAAACTTAAAAGAGAATTATCAATTAGTTTGAATAAAGATAGGGATTTTAATAGAAATCCAATTGTTCAACATATTGGGAAAGAGACTAATAAAGATATAAAATTAAAAGAAGGAGATGAAATTGTTATCCGAGTAAAATCAAAGAGCAGAGGAGCAGGAGCGTATTTGAATATTAAAGATATAGTTGCAAGTGATAAGATAGAATTTGAGGATATTGAGAAAGTAGATAATAATAAGGCTAATTTTATAGATATAAAAGGAGTAGTCAAAGAGGATGTAACTATTAAGGATTCAACAAATGGTTGTTCAAGTTGTAATGCAAGAAAGAACAATGGGATAACAGTAACAGGGTATCTGAATGGAGTAGCAAAGAGTAGGAGCTTGTTTGGAATAACATTTAATGCGGAGATAAATTGTAGTTATGAGAATATAATTTGTAATGCATTAGAGAATGTAGATGTAAAAGAGGTTATAGGTATTATAGTGCAGAAGATAGCAGTAAGGGAGGGATTGAAATATTTAATGAGAAGTAATAATTTTAATAGATACACGGTAATGAATACGCAAGTCAGGGAGGAGGATGTGCATGCGTTGAAAGCAGAGTATATGAGAGACATAAGGGAATGGCTGATACCTATGTTAGGATTGGATAATTCATTTTGTTTTGGATGCAGTACTAAGAAAAGAAAAATAACTAAATCGTGGTTTTAAGTGAAGCAATACAGAAGTTAGAATTATTAAGGGATAATATAGATGACTTATTATTATTCTCAATGGAGAGGAGTATTGTCGCAGTGATGAGTTTAGTTATTTCTGATGTACAGCTACAAAATAGAATTGGAGCGGATTATTCAGAAAGATATAAGAAATATAGACAAGAGAAAGGAAGACAAACAGCGTTTGTGGATTTAACACTTACGGGTGATATGTTTAGAGGTTTGCAGATTGTAGAGGTTGAGGTGCAAGAAAATGGAATGAAAATTTACATGGGATTTACAAGGCAAGAGGATTTTAAAAAATATACGGATAATAGAGTAAGATACGGAGATTTCTTAGCATTGAGCGAAAAAGAAATGGAGATATATAGAAATGAAGTTATAGATTATATTTCAAAGCAAATAAAAGATATTTTAAAATGATTTATGAATTATTAAAAAAGCAGGTTCAGCAAAATACAGCTTTCCTGAATGTTTATGGAAGAGCAAAGAAGCAAAAGAAAAATGAAGTAACTATCAATTCTTTTGGTACTAAATTAACAAAGATAATTGAATTTCCTTTGTATGACGGCACACCTTTAGTACCTAATGCAAACAAGAAAGATTTAGTTTTCTTTGAGCGGGTTGGAAATGTAAGAGATATTTCAGATAGCTATTATTCAGTTTTAGAGGAGGATTTTAAAGTAATAGTTTGGCTCAATAAAGATACTTTTGATGTAGCAGGAAAAACATATAATGGGGATATAGATATAATTGTACAAGAATTAAATAGAGCTTTAATTTCAAATAAAAACAGTTATATTTTAAGCATAGAATTTGAGAATGCAACTGATGAGAATGTATTTAGTCCTTATACATTTAGCGAAGCAGAAAACGCAATGACGATTGAGCCGTTTAGTGCGTTTGAGTTAAATTATAAAATTAAATACTTAGCAAGTTGTAATAATTTAGATAGTAATATTATTGTTTTGAATTCAGAATGCGAACCGGTTGGAAATCAAAGTAATGGTAAGATTTATGTAGGAGATACAGAGGTGACGATTAAGAATACTACAGGAGAAACGCTATATTTTGAAAGTATTCCAGCTACGCAGGATAGGGAATTTGAAATCCAGAACTCTATTTACAGAGTTTATAATCCACAAGGTAAATTATTGGCAGAAGGAGAAATCCCAGCAGAGGGGGTTGAAGAAATTACAGTAAGTTTAGGGTTTGATGATTTGCCTAGAATTGTAAATACAGAGGATAAAGATGTGGGTCATGAAAATGATGTTACGTGGATTGTTGAAGATAGTACTGTAATAATAAAGAACACAGAAGATACAGAATTATATAGTGTAGATGTACCAGCGGAGGATAATAGGGAGCAAATTATTAATGATAGTCAAGCTATTATTAAAGACAGTTCAGGAAGCACTTTGAAATCCGAAAATATATTAGCGGAGGGTTCTAAAGATATTACTATTACAGATTCCACATCAACTATTAAAGATAGTTCAGGTACTATTTTGTATAATGAAAGCATTCCAGCAGAGGGTTCTAAAGATACTACAATTCAGGATAGCCAAGTAACTTTAAAGAATACAAAAGATGAAATATTAAGTTCTGAAAATATATTAGCAGAAGGTAGTAAAGAAATTACAGCACCAGATTCTAATTTCAAGATAACAGATTTTAGTGGAAATAAAACATTTATAGAGGGGGGAATTGCATCAGGTTCTAGTGAAGAATTTAAAATTTGGGCTAAGGATTATAGACCTTTAATCCTTAAGTATGATACAACATTAAATGGAAATAATGAAATAAGGTTAAGTGCAACAGGTTATGATATGAAATACATCGCCGTTAAAGATGAGCAAGGGGAAATTTTAGAAGAATTTAATACGTCTGATAACACTATATTAATAACTAATTATCCAATTGGAAAATATTATATAGAGATTAGGCAAAGAGAGGGGGACTATTTTAGGTTTAATGGGAATAATGCACAAATTCAAGAAACTCTAGTAGAGCTTGTGCAATTTGGTGATGTAATTTGGAATTCGGGAAACTTAAATTATATTTTTAATGCTTGTACAGAATTAGTAATAAAGGCAGATGATGAGATGAAAATTAGAGAGGGCGCAATAACTATTGTCCAACCTTTTAATAAGGTTAAATCTATAGAAAAATCGAAATGGATTGAAAATTTTCCTTTTAGTCAAGTAGAGGGGGATATGAACAATTTCTTTTATAACACGCCTAATTTTGATTTCGATACATTAACTTTAGATTTTAAAGGTGCAGAGGGGATTGAACATATGGGTAATTTCTTTATTGCATATCAATTGGGTGGAAGTAATGGAATTCAAACTTTCATAATAAAAAATATGGAGTCTAGTTTGAATATTACGGGGACTATTCTTTCAAGTTTTGCTTGGACAAATGGATTAAAAAAGGTGATATTTCAGGGGTTAAAAGTAAGTCAAAATATGTCAGTCTGGAGACCTACAGACCCTATAAATGTAATGTTATTTTTTCTAAATTTAGGAGATTTAACAGGAGAAACGCAAGCAACAATAACATTAAGGACACAAGAATGGGATTTGTTAAGTCTCACACAAAAAGATGTAATTGATGAAGTGTTAATAAATAAAAATTGGGCATTAAGTTTAATTTAATAATAAAATATGTGGTACAAAAAAGAAACAAATGGTAATTGGCTTGTTGCAAGTCAAGTTAAAACGCCTTATGATGGCGAATTAATATTGTTAGATAATAGTAATACTCAAATGGAGTTAAATGGGTGGAAATGGTACGAAGAGGAGCCAGAAGAATATATAGAATGGTTAAATAATCAGGATAATGAAGAAGAATAAAGAAGTTTTATTTGCAATTGGGCATACGCAAGATAGCGATAAAGGTTCATATTCAGAATTCTTAAAACAATCTGAATGGGATTATAACAGAGATATTGCTAATGGTTTAAATGCAGATGTTTATGTGCATACGATTAGAAATTACTATCAAAGACAAAAGACTTTAGCTAATTTTTTTCGAGAAAATAAGCAGTACAAATTGGTTATCGAGCTACATTTTAATGGGCATAATACAGAAGAGGCTAATGGCTTTGAGGTCTTTGCGTATGGTGGTAGCAACAAGGGTGAAAGGTATGCAAGAGAATTGGCGGATGCGTATATAAAAGAATATCCAGAAATGAAGATTAGAGGAGCGAGAGGAGTGAAGTTTACGTCACACAAAAGCGAAAGAGGTTTTTATTTCTTAAATCTTACGCCAATACCAGCGTTAATCCTTGAACCGTTTTTTGGCACAAATAAACAAGATTGCGATATATTTAAGGATAAGGAAAGGTACATATGCTTTTTAAATAACTTTATAAATAACTTAAAATGAGAGAGCTATTAACAACACTTTATAATATAAAGAAAAGAGGGCTTGCCAATGAAAATGTAGATGAACGTTTGCTACAAATATGCTTGCAGGATGCGCAAGATATAAACCTGACGGATGAAATTGGGCTTAAATTCGTTCGTGATTTGCAAGAAAAAAGAAACAAGCAAACATTAAACAATTATGAAACAGAGCTAATAAACGGTTATATTATACCTTACCTTTCTAAAGTTGTAGATAGGCGTGCAACTATTGCTACATCGAATAGGATTAGAAATGCTGGAACAGGCTCGGTAAACGCAACAGAATTTAGGCAAAATACGATTGAAGAAAATAGGCAATTTCGAAATGAAATTATGTGGGATGAAAAAGTTTTAGCTAAAGAAATGCATAGCTATATTAAAGATAATATAAAACATTTTCCTTTGTACAAACATCGCGATAATTGTTACAACAGCACAAGCAACAAAAGTTTGATAAATAAAATATTTACAATATGATTTTATACATAAAAGAGTTTTACAAAGCTTTGCAGGAAGCCAATAAACCACATTTGCAAGATTTCGGCTGGGGCGACTTCCACAAATTCTGGAGCGACGGAGCAAGATATCCTTTTTTGAATGTATTTAGCAGTTCAAAAAATTTTGAAAAGGGGTTTACTAGAATTTCTTTGACTATTTCTATAATGGATATAGTTAGAGAAAATGATAGCAATTTAGATAACGTAGAGGATAAGACTCTTGCAATTCTAAGAGATGTGTATAATATTACTAAATCGAATTTGGGCAACAAAAAACATATAAAAGTTGGCGAAATTGCTAATATTGAGTTCTTCAAAACTCGAGGAGGCGATGTGGTAGCAGGGCATACGATGTCGCTAGACGTTACTTTTTTTGACTCTTCTGGGTTATGTGAAACTATTTTATTAACTAAAGATTTTTGTTGCAAAAATGAAAAATAATGTAAATAAAGTACAAGATGCTGGTTCGATTTTATATGCATTATTTGCAAGTATTGCAATTGTTGCATCGTCGATAATCGGGATGGTTGCAATTGTGATAATGGCGGTAATAATTGATACGATTATAGGATTCTGGCGAATTTTGCGCATGAAAGAAAAATGGAGCTGGGAGAAGTTTTGGAATATTTGGTTTAAAATTGTCTTTTATTCGTTAATAATATTTACCGCAGGGATGATAGACGAATTTATTCTTAAAGAATTTATAGAGAAAACAATAAATATACCGTTCTTTGTATCAAAAGTAGTCTCGGCATTTTTTATAACTCTAGAAGCGCGATCTTGGGATCGGAGCTGGAAAGAGGCGAATAAAGGGCGGGGGGTTAAGTTTTATGTGGATTGGATTTTAATGCATTTGAAATATTATAAAGGCGAAATTGATAAGATTATAGACAAAAGAAAAAGCCACAAAGAATAAACCTTGTGGCAAAAAAAACAATTATGAACTTACACGCAATTATAATTCAAAGATAAACATATTATGCGAATATTACTACTTATAACGGTTATTTTATTTAGCAGTTGCGACCCTGTAAGGCGCCATGCAAATCTTGTTGAACGTTATCCTTACGTTCACAAAAATGATACTGTAATAATAAAAGATACAATACAAATAATAAAAGAAAGCGTTTTAATCGACACTTTCACTGCAATTGAATTTGATACTTTTGTTGTTGAAAAAGAAAAAGCAAAGGTTAAATTAGTAAGAGTAAATGACACAATAT
>Ga0209487_1000269_pt1 | contig 47050 bp, 35 predicted proteins | sample Poulit2012_FD_187524 | JGI IMG/M metagenome (GOLD analysis project Ga0209487, IMG submission 187524) | Agricultural soil microbial communities from Georgia to study Nitrogen management - Poultry litter 2012 (SPAdes) (version 2) | ecosystem: Environmental > Terrestrial > Soil > Agricultural land... | reverse complement strand
GCCTGCTGCTGGGGCTGGCCCTGCGGGGGCTGTTGCTGGGGAGCCTGCTGGTTGCCCTGCCCCCACGGCTGGACCGGGTTGACCAGGCCGCCCGCGGAACCGGCCCCCATGCCGAACATGGCCAGACCTGCGCCGCCGCCGTCCTCCCCGGCCGACTGCACGCCGCGCGCGACGGCCTGGTTGATGAAGGACTGCGAGCGGTTGCCCGACAGCGCGTCGGCCTTCTGCACGTCGGCCAACAGCTCGCGGGTGCGCTTGTCGTACTCGATCGAGACGATCGAGGTCTTCACGATCGCCAGACCGCGGTCGGTGGACCAGCGGTAGCTCTCCTCGACGGCGGCCGACAGCGACTGCGCGAAGCCCACCGAGTCACCCTGGATGGCGGTGATGCGATTGCCCTTGTCGGGATCGTTCGTGTAGCGCGAGAAGGCCTGGGCGAGAGAGCCCACGACCTCCTCGAACAGCTGACGGCCGACGGCGTTGTCGATGTCGCCGAAATCGAAGACCGGTGCGTTCGCGGAGATGAAGCTGGCGGGCACGAAGTTGTGCACGAACAGCAGCGGGTCGATGATCCGCATCGTGTAGGAGCCGCGGCAGACGGCGCCGACCTGGGTGTTGAGGTAGGCGTCGTCCCAGTAGATCTCGGACTGGGTGCCGAAGCGGTTGTCCGGGATCTCCTTGAGACTCACGTAGAAGGCGAGCTGCTGCGAGGAGGGACGGCCCCCGAACTTGAAGCGCTCCCATGACGTGCCCACCGTGGAGGCCAGGAACTCGTCCCCGGCGAAGACGGAGCGGGCGTCCGGCGACTGGTCGTTGAACTCGTACCCGCCGGCCTCGGTGATCAGGCCGGTGGCACGGCCGTCGACCACGGTGATCAGGCCGTATCCCTGGGGCACGAGGATCTTGGAGCCATTGGTGATGACGTTCTCGGAGCCACGGGTGTTCGCGCCGCGGCCGGCATTGGTGCCCTGCGGAACGGCCGGGAACAGCGCAGCCGTCTGCGGAAGACCGCCGGGGACGGTCAAGAAGTCCTTCCACTGATCAGCGAGCACCCCGCCGACAGCGCCCTTGAATGCCTGGATGAATCCCATGTGAGCTCCTTCGTGTCCCCCGGAGAGTGTGTGACCGGAACCATCGTATCCTTCGTCGGCGCCCGTCCCCCTCATACCTTGGGCTATCTTCGCCGGCCCTCGCCGTGCCGCGTCGTCGCCGCCCCGCGTCACTCCCTCGGTTCCCCACGCCCAGTTCCCCACGTCGATCGTTGCGTTATCGGGGTTCTGAGCGCTGATAACCCCGATAACGCAACGATCGGGGACGGGCGGCGGTGATGTCGGGCTGCATGAACCCGATGGTCTTGCGAGCGAGGCTCCGCAGCCTCCACCGGTCCGGCTCCTGCCGGTCCCGGCTCTTCCGAGATTCCAGGTGGCCCTCCCGTCGGGTGATCCTCCCGTCGGGGACGGGGCCGGGGGCGGTCCCGGCCGTCGTTCGTCAGTCGCGCACCGCGAGCACATAGGGCGCAGCGACGGGGAAGGCGAGCACGGTCTCCGCGCCGTTCGCCGCATCCCCCTCCGCCGCATCCGCGCCCTCGACCGCCCAATGGTTCCAGAGGTCGCGCACATGCTCTTCGATGCGGGCCCTCACCTGCGGGGTCTGGGCGCGGTGGATGCGCCCCGGGGTCGCGATGCCACCAGCGATCCCGGCCATCAGGTCCTCGGCCGACGTCCTCCAGGTCCATGCCAGCTCGCGCGCCTCGAGCACTCGCAGTCCCGCAGCGCCGACGAGGCCCGCCAGACCGTCGACCGAGCGCGGGAAGTCCAGCTCCGGGGGCAGGCGCGCGCTCGGCACCGGTGTGGCTCCGGCGAGGCGGGCCGCTTCGCCGTAGCTCGCCAGGTGCGGTCCGGGGGCGGCGGGCCAGATGGTCAGCGCGATGCGGGCCGAGGGTGCCGCCAGGCGTGCGAGGTCCTGCATGGTCGCTCGCGGATCCGGCACGTGGTTGATCACGAAGTTCGCGGTGATCGCATCGAAGGAGGCGTCAGGGCACGGCAAGGTCGGCGAGACGGCCTCGAGCACGCACACGCCGCCCTCCAGAGCGGGATCCGAGTCGTCGATCCCGCCGGCGGTGGCGCGGGTCAGGGCCGCCATGTCCGGGTCCTTGTCGGCTGCGACCACGTCGCGGCCGCACCGGGCCGCAGCCAGGGCGAGCTGCCCGGTGCCGCAGCCGGCGTCGAGATGGCGCAGGCGGCCGCTCGCGGGCAGGCCGTTGTCACCTGAGGGCGGCTCGGTGTCCTCGAGCAGGATGTCGATGGTGCCGGCGCACAGGGTCGCGAAGGACCTCCGGTACGCCTCGGCGACGCCGCTCCACGATGTCATGTGTGCTCTGTGTCCTGCTCTGTCCTGGGGGGCGTCGGTCGCGGGCCCGGTGCGCTCAGCCGGTGATGTCGTAGCGGGCCAGCTTCGAGGTGTCGCCGCTGGTCTGCAGGTCCAGCAGCTGCGCATAGATCCCGCCGGACGCGGCCAGCTCGGCCGGGGAACCGATCTCGTCGATGCGGCCTTCGGCCAGGGTGATGATGCGATCCACCCCCGCGATGGTCGACAGGCGGTGGGCGATGATCAGCGAGGTGCGATCGCGCATCAGCTCGTCCAGGCCCGCCTGGACCTGTCGTTCCGCCTTGGTGTCCAGCGCCGAGGTGGCCTCGTCGAGCACCAGGATGGGGGCGTCCTTGAGGATCGCGCGGGCCACCGCGATGCGCTGGCGCTGCCCGCCCGACAGCCGCAGCCCCCGCTCCCCGATCACCTGCTGGTAGCCGGCGGGGAAGCGCTCGATGAATCTGTGCGCGTTGGCGCGCTCGGCGGCCACCCGGATCTCCTCCGCGCTCGCCTCGGGGCGGCCGTAGGAGATGTTCTCCCAGATCGTGCCGGAGAACAGGGAGGCGTCCTGGAAGACCACTCCGATGCGCGAGCGCAACACGTCCAGCGGCAGCTCGGCGGTGTCGTGCCCGGCCACCAGGACCTGGCCCTCGCGCGCCTCGTACAGGCCCAGCAGCAGGTTCACGATCGTGGACTTGCCGCCGCCGGACTCCCCGACGAGTGCGACCTTCTCCCCCGGGACGACGGCGAAGTCGATGTCGTGCAGGACGTCCTCGTCCGCCTCGTAGGCGAAGTGCACGTGGCGGAAGGCGATGGTGGGCGCACCGGGCACGGCGGTGATCGAGGCCGGGTCCTGCCCGGCCTCCAGCAGGCGGGTATCCACTTCGGTCTCCATGACCCCGAAGTAGTCCTTGGAACCGGCGATCGCGTGCTGGGCGGTGTCGATCACGAAGCTCATGCTCTGCACCGGCTCACGAGCCATGGTCATCAGCTGGATCAGCAGCACCATCTCGCCCAGGCTGAAGGCCCCGCGCAGGGTCTGCACGAAGATGATCGAGTAGATCCCGAAGAAGACCAGGTTCAGCACCGCCCGGCGCGCCATGTCCATGCCGTGCCAGTGGGTGGACTGGGCGCGGGTGGTCCGGTCCGTGGACCAGAAGCGACGGGAGAAGTCCGACAGCTCCCTCTTCTCGGCGACGAAGGACTTCACCACCCGGATCTGGCCGACCACCTCCGCGAAGCGCCCGGAGGCGATGTCGATCTGCTGGTTCTTCTCCCCCTCCAGACGCTGCCACTTCTTGGAGGTCAGCGCCGTCAGCCACACGTACACGGGGAACACCACGAGCAGCAGCACCGCCAGCGGCCAGGCGTAGACGGCGCTGATCACCAGCACCGCCCCGGTGGTGATCAGCATGGTCGCGAAGGAGTTGGCGAAGGATTTGGCGAAGTTGGTGATCTCGGTGATCGACCGGTTCAGCCTCGCCACCACGGTCCCGGTGACCTCGTGATCGAACCAGCGCTGAGGCAGGTGCAGCAGCTTGTCGTAGTACCGCACCGACAAGATGGTGCGCATCCGGTTGCTCATCACGTCGCCGCACCACCCGCCGACGTTGGAGATCACGGTCGCCGCCAACTCGGCCAGCAGCAGTGCGCCGGCCAGCCACAGCGCGGTGCGCAGCGCGTCGGGTGCGGCGATGTCACCGGAGAGGGCCCCGGTGACGGTGTCGGTGGCGCGACCGATCAGGAAGGGCACGGCCAGGCCCGCCACGGCGGTCAGGATCGAACAGGTGATGATCGCCAGGTACAGCGGGTTCAGCTCGCGCGTGAACCGGGCGATGCGCAACAGGGAGGACACCCCTCAACCGTAGACGAGAGGCCCCGGCCCACCCCTCACGGCGCGACGCTGCGGAATGTGCGCAGCCGCAGGCTGTTGGTGACCACGAAGACGCTCGAGAAGGCCATCGCGGCGCCCGCCAGCATCGGGTTCAGCAGCCCCAGGGCAGCCACCGGGATCGCGGCGGCGTTGTAGGCGAAGGCCCAGAACAGGTTGCCCTTGATGGTGCCCAGGGTGCGGCGGGACAGCCGGATCGCATCGACCGCGGCGAGCAGGTCGCCGCGCACCAGGGTGAGGTCGGCCGCTTCGATCGCGACATCGGTCCCGGTGCCCATCGCCAGGCCCAGGTCGGCCTGGGCCAGGGCGGGGGCGTCGTTGACACCGTCGCCGATCATGGCCACGGCCCTGCCCTCGTCCTGGAGGCCGCGGATCACGTCGACCTTGTCCTCGGGCATGACCCCGGCGATGACGCGCTCGATGCCGACCTCGGCGGCCACGCGCTGGGCGACGGTCTCGTGATCACCGGTCAGCAGCACCGGGTCCAGACCCAGGTCCTTGAGCCGGCCGACGGCGTCGGCGCTGGTGGGCTTGATCTCGTCGGCCACGGTGAGCAGGCCGCGCACCTGCCCGTCCCAGGCGACCATCACCGCGGTGCGGCCCTCGGCGTGGGAGCGATCGCGGGCGGTGGCCAGCTCCGGCTCGAGGGGCGCTGCGAGCTCGGCGTCCAGTCCGCGACCCACCTGGACGGTGATGCCGTCGACGCTCCCGTGCACACCGCGCCCGGCGAGATTGGTGAACCCCGTGACCTCGGGGAGCGTGCCGAGCTGTTCGCGGGCCCCGTCGGCGATGGCGCGGGCGATGGGATGCTCGCTGGCGGCCTCGACGGTGCCGGCGCGGCGCAGCAGCTCGGCGGCCTCGATGCCAGGGGCGGGGATCGCCGCGTCCAGGGTCATGGTGCCGGTGGTCACGGTGCCGGTCTTGTCGAGCACCACGGTGTCGACCCGCCGCGTGGATTCGAGGACTTCCGGGCCCTTGATCAGCACGCCCAGCTGGGCCCCGCGGCCGGTGCCGACCAGCAGGGCGGTGGGGGTGGCCAGGCCCAGGGCGCAGGGGCAGGCGATGATGAGCACGGCGACCGCTGCGGTGCCGGCCATGACGGCGCCGCCGCCGGCGATCAGCCAGCCGATCACGGTCAGGGCGGCGATCAGGAACACGATCGGCACGAAGACCGCCGAGACCCGATCCGCGAGGCGCTGGATCTCGGCCTTGCCGGACTGGGCGTCCTCGACCAGCTTCGCCATCCGGGCCAGCTGGGTGTCGGAGCCGACCCGCTCGGCGCGCACCACCAGGCGCCCGCCCTCGTTGACGGTGGCTCCGGTGACGCCATCGCCGGCGGCGACCTCGACCGGGACGGATTCTCCGGTCAGCATCGACTGGTCGACCGCGCTCGAGCCGGAGATCACGGTGCCATCGGTGGCGATCTTCTCCCCGGGCCGGACCACGAACTCATCACCCACGGCGAGCTCGGCGGTGGGGATCAGCACCTCGGTGCCGTCGCGCAGGACGGCGACCTCCTTGGCGCCCAGTTGCAGCAGCGTGCGCAGCGCCGCCCCGGCCTGGCGCTTGGAGCGCTTCTCCAGGTACCGGCCCAGCAGCACGAAGGTGATCACGCCGGCCGCGACCTCGAGGTAGATGTCGGACAGGCCGCCGGTGCGCTCGAGCGTGAGGGAGAAGTGATGGACGGTGCCGGGCTCCCCGGCGGTGCCCAGGAACAGGGCGATGATCGACCACAGGAAGGCGGCCCCGGTGCCGACGGTGATCAGGGTGTCCATGGTCACGGAGCCATGCCGGGCGTTGAGTGCGGTGGCGCGATGGAAGGGCCAGCCTGCCCACACGATCACGGGGGCGGCCAGGGTCAGTGAGGCGAAGCCCCAGTAATCGAACTGCAGGGCCGGGATCATCGCCATCGCGATCACCGGGACCGACAGGATCGCGGCCCCGATCAGCCTGTGGCGCAGACTGCGCAGCTCGGGGTCCTCGTCCTCCGCCCCGGTGGCGTCGGTGGGGTCTGTGGCGCCAGCGGCGTCTGTGGCGTCGGTCCGGCTGGGGCTGGGGGCCGACGAGGCGGGCGGGGCGGGCAGCTGGGCGGTGTACCCGGTCTTCTCCACCACCGCGATCAGCTCCTCGGCGCTGACTCCCGGCGACACCTGGATGCTGGCCTTCTCGGTGGCGTAGTTGACCGAGGCGCTGACCCCCTCGAGCCGGTTCAGCTTCTTCTCCACGCGGGCCGCGCAGCTGGCGCAGGTCATTCCGCCGACCTCGAGGTCGATCAGCTCCAGGGCGGGTACCTGCTGGGAATCCATGGTCATCGAGCACTCCGATCGTCTGCCGCAACGCCCCCACCATATACCCCTGGGGGGTATGAAGGGAAGAGGGGGCGCCGAGCCACCCCGCGATCGCCGCCCCCGTCCTCGTCCCCATCCCCCATACCCCATACCCCATACCCCATACCCCTCAAGCGTCGAGCTCTGCAAAGATGTTGTTCTGAGCGTGCCAGGCAACGACTTCGCAGAACTCGACGCCACGTCCCGCTCGAGGTCACGACCCCGCTCGAGGTCACGACCCCGCCCGACGCCACACCCCGCTCGAGGCCACGACCCCGCCCGACGCGTCCTGCTCAGTCCGCGACGCTGTCGCGTGCGTCGGGGCGCCGCGACTCCGCGGGCCTCTCACCGACCACACCCAGCAGCACCCCCAGGGAGGTCTTCTCCCCGGCTCGGCGCCGCCGCAGCACGCCGACGGTCACGGCGTAGGGGACGAGCATCACGAAGCCGACGGCGCTGAGCAGCAGGACCGCCACCACCAGGGCGTCGCTGCCGCCGTCGGATCTCGCCACCAGCAGGGCGGCGGCGATGTTGCGCTGGCTGGACAGGATCGCCGGGCCGTCGGTCACCGTCAGGGTGGGGCCGGCCAGGTCGCCGCTGATGCGTCCGGAGAGGAAGGCGAGCGTCACCAGTCCCACGGCCACCAGCATCGCCGGGGAGATCAGCAGCTCGAGCACGAAGGCGGAGTTGGAACCGAATCCGGACAGGAACATCAGCACCGCGGAGATCGCGGCGACCGTGCCGGCGGTGCGGGCGAGGTCGTCGGCGTGGTCGGGGAACACGGCGCTCAGCACGATCCCGGCGATCATCGGGGCGAGCATGGTGCCCAGCAGCAACCGGGCCACCGCCCAGCCGTCGACATGGACGTCCTGCAGCAGGAAGGGCACCACCAGCGGCATGAACAGCACCGAACCCAGCAGCAGCACGGTCATGGGGCCGGCGGTCTCCCCGTAGGGGATCCGTGCCATCGCCCCGAGCTGCAGCACGAAGGGGGCTCCGGCCGCACACAGGGCGATGATGAACCCGGCCCCCACATGGGGCGGGAGCAGCCCGTTGAGGAGCCAGACGAGCAGAGTGCCCACCGCGGGGATGACCACGAAGTTGGCGCCGAGCACGGAGAACACGGTGCGGCGATCGCGCATCTGCGCGGCGAAGGTGCGCAGCGGGGTGCGCAGTCCCATCGAGAGCATCGACGCGATCGCGAACGCGGGAACGCTGATGTCGATCAGCAGACCCAGGAGCGATTCGAACGTGCGCACCGTGGCAGGGTACGCGTCCTCCGTGAAACCGTGCTCGAAGTCCGCTCAGAGCCAGAAGTCCGCTCAGAGCCAGCCATTGTCGGAGGCGGATCGCACCGCCTCCGCGCGGCTGGTCACGCCCAGCTTGCCGATCGCGGAGGAGACGTGATTGCGCACGGTGCCCTCGGACAGGAACAGGGCGCCGGCGATCTGGGCGGTGGTGGCGCCGCGGGAGGCGGCCTGCAGCACCTCGGTCTCCTTCGCGGTCAAGGGACTGGGACCGACGGCCAGGGACTGCGCGGCCAGCTCCGGGTCGACCACCCGCAGCCCCTGGTCGACCCGTCGGATCGCATCCACCAGCCGGTCCACCGGAGTGTCCTTGACCATGAAGCCCTGGGCACCGGCCTCCATGGTGCGGCGCAGGTAGCCGGCTCGTCCGAAGGTGGTCAGCACGATGATGCGCGGCGCGCCCTGCTGGTGCTGCAGCCGCTCGGCCACGGCGATGCCGTCCTCGGGGCCCTCGGCGCCCTCGGCGGTGGTCCCGGCCGGCATCTGCACGTCCAGCAACAGCACGTCGGGGCGATGCTCGGCGACGGCCCGCAGGGTGCCGGCCCCGTCGGCGGCCTCGGCGACCACCTCGAGGTCGGACTCCAGGCGCAGCAGGGCGGTCAGCCCTGAGCGCAGGATGGATTGGTCGTCGGCGACCACCACGCGGATCATGGGTGCTCCTCCGGTCCGGTCATCTCGGCGGGCTCGGCCTGTTCGGCCTGGACGGGCATCTCGGCGGTGAGGACGGTGCCCGCCGCGGAGCTCTCGACGAGCAGGCGCCCCCCGGCCTCGGCCACACGGCGTTCGAGCCCGGCCAGGCCCGTGCGGGTGGTGCCGGCCGGGATGCCCTCGCCGTCGTCGCTGATGCGCACGCGGTCCTCGGTGACGGTGACGGTGGCGGTGTGGGCGCCGGAGTGACGCACGATGTTGGTCACGCCCTCACGGATCACGTAGCCGAACAGCTCGGCGCGGTGGTCGTCGAGGGCGGGCAGGGCGGTGGGGACCTCGGCCTCGATGCCGACGGAGGCCAGCACGCTCCGGGCCGAGGCGATCTCGGTGGCCGCGCGGACGGTCCGCATCCCCGAGGAGGTAGCTCGCACGTCGGCGAGCGCCTGGCGGCTGGTCTGCTCGATGTGGGCCAGCTGTGCGCGAGCAGCGGCGGGGTCGGCCTCTATCAGGCGCTGGGCGAGCTGGGCGGAGATGGTCAGGGAGGTCAGGGAGTGACCGAGGATGTCGTGCAGATCTCGTCCGATGCGCTCGCGCTCGGCAGCCACCGCGAGCACGGCGTTGCGGCGCTGGGCGAGGCCGAGCTGCTCCTGCAGGACCTGCTGTCGGATACCGTGGCCGATCCCGAGGGTCATCACCAGCCCCACGACTGCGAACCCGGCGGCGACGTAGAGCTGGATCCACAGGCTGATGACGGCCACCGCCAAGCAGACCAGGATCGCCGAGGGCACGGCCCAGCGCCAGGGCAGCAGGATCACATGGGTCATCGCCTGGAACATCACCATGAACAGCACGTACTCGCCGATCAGTGGTCCCAGCAGTGCGATCAGGGCGGTGGCCGCGGCGAACCAGAGGAGGCGGGTGGGCAGCGGGTACTCGGCGATTCCGGGGGAGTAGACGAACAGCACCCCGTAGGCGGCCAGCAGAACGGTGACGATGGCAGCGCCCCCTCCCGGGGCGCCGACCCACGCGAAGGCCGCGGGGATCACGAGGAAGACCGCCGGGGCCAGGGAGAACGGCAGTCCGCCCGACTCTTTGGCCGCGCGGTGGATCTCCCGCGGCGTCAGCGGCCGTCCGGCCGTCTCCGAGGCGGAGGCGGCCGGTTCGGCGGCGCTGTTGGGCTGGGTCATCGTCTGCATTGTGCCCTGTCTCCGCGTCCCGGCGTCTCAGCGCCGGCTGAGGCCGACGGCGCGGGACATGCTCACGGCCGTCACGGTGGCCAGCACCAGGGTCCAGACGCCGATCACCAGCAGGCCGGTGGCGGGCAGGTCACCGCCGTACATCGTCCATTCGCCCAGCCGCGAGATCCAGTAGGTGGGGATGAACCGGCCCAGGGTCTGCATCCAGTCCGGGAACATCTCCAGCGGCATCCACAGCCCGCCCAGGATCGCCATGGCCATCATGGTGACCACGCCGCCGGCCATCGCGGCGCCGCCCTTGAGCACCATGCCCAGGACCAGGCCGATCAGGATGGTCGGCAGCAGTCCGAGCCACAGCACCACCAGGGTGGCCAGGAGGGGCAGCGGGCCGACGTCGACGCCTGTCACGACGCCGACGGCGACCACGGCCGCCAGGGCCGGGACGATGACCGCGCTGGCGGCGATGACCGAGCCGACCAGGAAGGTGCGCGGGGACATGCCCGCCACGATCAGCTGGCGCAGGAAGCCGTTGCGCTGGTCCTCCTGGACCTGGGTGCCGGCGGTGACGGCGGCGCCCAGGCCGCCGTAGGCGGCCATGTTGACCATGATCAGGCCGCGCACCTGGCCCCCGTCCTGCTCGCCGATCAGCATGCCGAACAGCAGGTACATGCCCACCGGCAGCGCAATGGTGAACAGCATGAAGAAGATGTTGGTGACGGTCATGCGGGTGGTGTGCCCGGCGTAGCGCAGGGTGCGGCGCAGGGCCGAGGGCGGCGGGCCGACGGTGCGGGGCGGGGCCGTGACCGCCGGGGCCGCCGGACCTGTCTGGCCTGCCGTGGCTGGGGTGGCGGTGCTCATCGGTTCTCTCCTTCGTGATCGGTGATGCGCAGGAAGGCCTCCTCGAGGCCGGGAGTGGTGACCTGGATGTCGCGGGCGTCCTGGCCGGCGGGGCCGGTGAACAGGGCGCGCAGCGCGGCATCGGAGTCGCTGCAGGTGGCGCGCACGGTCGTGGGGTCCAGGTCCTCGGCGGCAGCGGATGCCACGCCGGGCAGCGCGGCGATCCGCTCGGCGCTCACGCCGCGCAGCGTGAGCACGCGCCCGGAGACGACGGCGGCGATCTCGGTGCCGGAGCCGTCGGCGACCACCCGGCCGCGGTCCATGACGATCACGCGGGCCGCTTCCCGTTCCGCCTCCTCGAGGTGGTGGGTGGCGAACAGGATGGTGCGCCCGGTGGCGGCGACGGTGCGCATCTGGTCCCAGAAGGCGCGGCGGGCGGCGACGTCCATGCCGACGGTCGGTTCGTCCAGCAGCAGCACCTGCGGGTCCCCCAGCAGTGCGATGGCGAAGCGGACCCGCTGGGCCTGGCCGCCGGAGAGGGTGCCCATCTTGCGTCCGACCAGGTCGGTGATGTCGGCCTGCTCAATGGCCTGTGCGAGCGGCATGGGGTGGGCCTGCAGGGAGTGCAGCATGCGCAGCATGGAGCGCACGGACTGGTCGGGCAGCAGCGCCCCACCCTGGAGCATGGTGGAGATCAGTCCGGTGCGGGTAGCGGTGGCGGGGTCGGTGCCGAGGATCTGCGCAGTACCCTGATCGGGCCGGGCCAGGCCCACCATCATCTCCATGGCGGTGGACTTGCCGGCGCCGTTGGGCCCGAGCAGGGCGAGGATCTCGCCGGGCCGGACGGTCAGGTCCACGCCGTCCAGGGCGCGGACGGCGCCGTAGCGCTTATGGACCCCACGCAGGCTGATCGCGGCGGTGTCGGCGGTGTCGGTGGTCCCGGGGGCGGTGGTCTCGGGGGCGGTGGTGTCGAGGGCGGGCCGGTCATCGGCGGCCGGGTGGCCTGGGGCGGTGGTCGTCGTGATCATGACATCCACGGTTCCGTGCGGGCGTGCCCGATCCCAGGCACTGCCATCACCGCTCACCCGTGACAGCCGTCATGGTCGCTGGCGCGGGTACTCTGGCGCGGTGCTGATCAGACAGGTGCGACCGTTGGATATGGTCTCCGGCCAGGTCCCGGCCCGCCCGGTGGACCTGCGGATCCGCGATGGCGTGATCACGGAGATCGCGGCCGCGCGCAGGGGCGGAGGTGAGCCCTCCCTGTCCCGGCTGGGCGGCGAGGAGGTGCTCGACGGCGGCGGCGCGATCGCGATCCCGGGCCTGTGGGATCAGCACGTGCACTCCGGCCAGCTGGCCCAGGCCCATGCGCGGCTGGACACCTCCGGGGCCGGCAGCGTCGGGGTGATCCTGGAGCTGGTGCGGGCAGAGCTGGCCGAGCGGCGCGAATGGGGCACCGGGATGGGCCACGCCCTGATCGGCTTCGGGCACCGCCTGGTGGACCTCGCGGTCGCGCCCACGGTGCCCGCGCTGGACGGCTCGACCGGCACGGTGCCGACGGTGCTGATCGGTGGCGACGCCCACCATGCCTGGCTGAACTCACAGGCGCTGCAGATGCTGGGGCTGCCCCCGCGGGACGGGATCGTCGCGGAGGAGGAGTGGTTCGAGCTGGTGCCGCGCCTGACCGAGCTTCCGGGCGTCGCCGAAGCGGACGCCGCCGGGGCTGCGATGCTCCAGCGCCAGGCCCTGCAGCGCGGCGTCGTCGGCGTGACCGACATGGAGTGGGGCCGCATCTGGGAGGACTGGCTGGCGAGGTCACCGCGGCTGCGGGTGCGTCCGGCGGTGTATCCGGCCGATCTCGAGGCGACCCCGGGGCCCACGGGCGCGGTCCTGGACACCGGCGGCATGGTCGAGATGGGTCCGTTGAAGGTGATCGTCGACGGGGCGCTGGGCTCGCACTCGGCCTACACCCGGCACACCTACACCGACGGGCACGGCTACTCCGGCCGGGGCGTGCTGAGCGTCGGGCCCGAGCAGTTGACCGAGGTGCTGGGCCGCGCCCGGGAGCTGGGACTGACCGCAGCGGTCCACGCGATCGGGGACGCCGCCGCGCAGGTCGGTCTCGACGCCATCGAGGCGACCGGCATCGCGGCTCGGCTCGAGCACGCCCAGATGCTCACCGACGCCGACGTCGCCCGGATGGCCCGGCTGGGCGTGGTGGCCTCCGTGCAGCCGGCCCACCTGCTCGACGACCGCGACGCGACCGAGGAGCTGTGGCCGGGCCGGGCGGATCAGGCCTTCCGTCTGCGGGACCTGTTCGATGCCGGCGCCGGGCTGGTCCTGGGGTCCGACGCCCCGGTGGCCCCGCTGGACCCGTGGCTGGCGATGGCCGCCGCGGTCCATCGCAGCGCCGATGAGCGCGAGGCCTGGTTCCCCGCCCAGCAGCTGCAGCCGCGTGAGGCGCTGGCCGCCTCGACCGACGGGGTGGTCGCTCTCGAGCCGGGTGGCCGGGGCGATGTGGTGCTGCTGGACGAGGGGCACACGTCCGCGGACCTGTCCGATCTGTTCGCCGACGTCCCGTCGGGCGCGGACGGCCTCATGGTCGATACCGCCGCCCGGGAGTCCGCCCACCGGCTGCGGGAGGCGGAGGTGCTGGCCACCGTGGTGGCCGGGCGCCTGGAATCGCAGCGCTGAGACGGCGCGCGACCCGCAGCGCCTGGGCGATGAGCACGGCCACGCACAGGGCTGCCGCAGCGGCCCCGACTGCGCCGAGCAGGACGGTCAGGAACCGGTGATGGGTTATCGTCGGATCGTACGGGCCGACACCGACAGGAGCGCCGATGGATGACGCCCCTGCTCCCACGGTCCTCCCCGGGAACGGTGCTCTCCGCAGCGTGCACGGCATCTTCTACCGGGCCGTCGACCCCGCCTTCGCCGATCGGGCCCTGACGGGGTCGCGCTCCATCGGCCGCTACTCCTGGCCAGATGCCCCCGCCCTGTACCTGAGCGCCTCTCGCGAGGGGGTGGCGGCCGCGATGATCGCCCACCGGGACGAGCGCTCCCCGCAGCTGTCGATCCTGGCGGTCGAGGTCGAGGCGACTGGGATCGTCGACCTGCGCGACCACGCCGAGCTGGCGCGGCTCGGCATCGACCCGGCTGACGCCGCGGCCAAGTGGCAGGCGGACGCCTCGGCCGGCCGCACCCCGCCCTCCTGGGGCGTACGTTCGGCGCTCGAGGATCAGGGCGCCCGCGGTCTGATCGACCCCTCCCGACGGCGGCCGGGACTGTGGCACCTGACCCTGTTCGCGTGGAACCGTCCGGGAGCGCCGACGGTGCGTCCGCTCCCGGAGCAGAGCACGCCCTGTCGCTGATCGACCGAGTTCATCGCTCCGGGGTGAGCGATCCGCGCGAAGTATTCGCTCGCGCCGGTGCTCCCGCCCGCTTTAGGGTGGGCTCGATCGTGAAGGACGGTCGCCGGGGTCGCCCGCGGCCGCGAGGGAAGGAGGACCTGATGGTTGTCACCGCGCTGACCCCTGCTGTCCTCCGTTCCACCCCGACCTGCTGAGACGCGCCCGATCCGAGCCGGCGCCCGGCTCCCCGCGTGGCAGGTCCTCCCCCCAGGAGCCCCTCAGATGACCTCGTCCTTCGATTGGGACACCTTCCTCACCATCTCCTACGCCAACCTCGACGGTGACACCGAACTCACCGATCTCGGCCCTGATCAGCGCTGGTCGACCTGGCCGCAGACCGCGCACACCCTCGACCGGGGCCCGCAGCCCTTCCCCGACTGGATCGTCCAGCACGACGGCGCGATCGACACCGAGCTGGGTGTGCTCAAGACCGGCAAGGAGGCCGACGCCTTCCTCCTCGAGCGCGCCCTGCCCGAGGCCGACCGCGTCGGCGCCCCCGGGGAGGCGACCCTCATGGTCGCCAAGCGCTACCGCTCCCCCGAGCACACGAGCTTCCACCGCTCCGGCAGCTACACCGAGGGCCGCCGCACCAAGGACACCCGGGAGGCGCGCGCGATGGCCAAGGGCACGGCCTTCGGCCGGCAGGTCGCCGCCGCCCAGTGGGCCCGCACCGAGTTCGACGTGCTGGGTCGGATGTGGTCGGCGGGACTGCCGGTCCCCTATCCGGTGCAGATCCTCGGCACCGAGGTGTGCATGGAGTTCGTCGGCACCGACGACGACTCCGGTGCGGTCGCGGCCCCGCGTCTGCACGAGCTGCGGCCGGGTCCCGAGCAGATCGAGCGGTGGGCCCGAAGGCTGCGGGACTTCGTGATCGACCTGGCCGAGCTGGGCCTTGCCCACGGGGACCTGTCGCCCTACAACCTCCTGGCCGACACCCGCGCCGCCGAGCCCGACCCGGTGGTGATCGACGTGCCGCAGGTGGTGGACGTGATCGCCAATCCCCACGGCCGGGACTTCCTGCGCCGCGACTGCCAGAACGTGTGCAGCTGGCTGCGTGCCCGCGGGGCGGAGCCGTCGGCCGCCGATCCCCAGGAATGGTTCGATACCGCGATGCGGCGATGGGAGTCGTGATCACCCGGCCGGCAGCAGGCACAGCTCATTGCCGGAGGGGTCGGCGAACACCCGCCAGGGAAGCTCGCCCCAGTCCGGGTCGAGCTCGCGCCCTCCCCGCACGGCGATCTCGCGGGCGATCTGGTCCACGTCGTCGGACGCCTCCAGCCGCATGTCCAGGTGCATGCGGTTCTTGGCGGGCCCCTTCGGCCGCGGCTCGAGATACAGCTCGAGCAGCGGCCCGGTCCCCGAGGGGTGACGCAGGGTGCGCGGCGCGATCCCGGGGGCTTCCTGCCAGCCGCTCAGCCAGGACCAGAACTCGGCGTCGCGGTCGGGGTCGGCGGAGTCCAGCGGCATCGCGGCGATCGGGCCGGTGTCCTCGTAGACCTCGCGATGCTCCATCACGCAGAAAGGGTTGCCCTCGACGTCGCCGAGCACGATCCACGGCACCTCGCCCTGGCCGATGTCCAGGTCGCTCGCGCCCAGCTCCCTCAGACGCTGCGCGACCTCCAGCTGCCGCGCGCCGCCGAGCAGGTCCAGGTGGAGGCGCTGCGGTTCCGTCGGCCGGTGCGGGACGGGCTGGAAGCACAGGTCGAGGAAGCCGCCGCCCGGCAGGTCGAGCCGCGTCTCGAACCCCTCTTCCTCGCTGTCGATGAGCGTCCGGGTGCTCAGGGCCTGTTCCCAGAACCGGCCCAGGCGGCCGGGGGCGGTGGCGTCGACGATGATGTTCTCGAGTTGCATGGTGCGCGGCTCCTTGCTCCGGTCGGATCACTCAGCGGGCGGACCACTCAGCGGGCGGAACGGGCCTTGGCTTCGGCGTCCGAAGCGCCACCAGCGCCGGCGCCCGTGGGAGGTGCCCGGGCCACCGCGCGATGCGGCCTGGTCCAGCTCCTGCGGCTCGGGCCGGGCCCGCTCGGCGCGCAGCTCCCGCCACCGGGCGACGGCCTCCTCCGGATCCAGCTGCGGACACAGCGTCCGCGCCATCGGGTTCGCGGAACGGTCGGCGAGCACCCGCTCGGTGAAGTCGCGGGCGTACTCGCGCACGCTCTGCTCGTCGCCGAGCTCGGCCAGGGTCTCGTCACAGCGGTCGTGCTCGCGGCGCAGCAGCACCACGGGTGGCAGCAACGCGTCCCGGTCGACGTCGTCCTGCTCGAGGCGCTGCTTGATCCACCAGTCCGGATCATGGCGTTCGGGCAGCTTCAGCGGCTTCCCGGCGCCCGGCAGGTCGTCGAAGTCCCCGCGGGCGATCGCTTGGTCGATGGCGCCCTCGATGCGGGCCGACTCCGGGCTCATTGCCGGACGGCACGACCCGGACCGGTCGCGCCGGGCGTCATCACCGACGTCGGAGCTCACGCATCCAGAGTCGCAGACATCGTCTCTGGCGTCGAGGCCCGCTCCGGTGCGGTGTGGTCGGGTGCGGTGTGGTCGAGGATGTCGCGGTCCACTTCTCCGCCTGGGCAGCCTGGGCAGCCTGGGCAGCCTCTCAGCGCACCTCCTGCACATTCTCTCCTCCCCACATCTCATTTATCCACATTATCAGCACTCCAACAACTTTCGGGCCGTCTACCTGCACTTTCGTTCTACATGTCCGGCGCCACGGATACCCCTTCCACCCCCACTCCTCCCCTCCACAATGACCCCTTTTCCACACAACCCCTCCTCCACAGCACCCTATCCTCAACATTCCATCCACATTCACGAAAATCCTGGACTTCGCCATTGCACGCATTCCATAATCAATGCATGAACTATTCCGAGAACGCGTCACGAGAGCTGGCCCCGTCGGCCAGCTCCACGCTCGTGCATGTGAACTCGGAGGAGCTCGAGATCGCCGGGATCGACCTGTCCGGCGCCCGCCGAGCCGTCGCGGAGATCGCCGCCCACGCCACCCGGGAGTTCACTCCGGGGTACGCGGAATCACTGCGCCCGGAACAGCTCCTGGACCTGCTCGACCATCTGCGCGGCTTCTCCGCCGGTTTCGCGGCATTGGAGGCTCGCACCCTGGACGCCTTGGTCGAGGCCGTGCGCCGGGACGGCGAGGAGGAGGGGCACGATGAGAAGGTCTCCGACGGCATCGCCTCCCGGGAAGTCTCGATGGCCTCCCGGATCGCACCGGCTTCGGCCACCCATCGGGTCCGCACCGCCCGGCGTCTCGTGCACGATATGCCCGAGACCCTCGACGCGCTCGCCCACGCGGTGATCGACCCGGAGAAGGCGAGGGCCATCAGTCGCTCAGCAGCGCCCCTGGATCCGGCGCAGCGCCGGCTCGTGGACCGGGCACTCGGATCGCGGATGCCTGATCTGGCCGGTGCCGGCCAGGAGCAGGTCTGCCGTGAGGTCGAGGCCCTCGCCCAGGCGATCGACCCCGACGGCAAGGAGCGGCGCCATCAGCAGGCGAAGCGGGGGCGAGGCGTGACCTATCGGCACAAACCGCATGGGATGGGCTCCCTGACGCTCACGCTGACCGCCCTGGATGCGACGCTGGCGCGCAAGCGGCTCTCCCTCGAAGCTGAACGTCTGCGCGCCTCCGGGGACCGTCGGGGCCACTCGGCGATCATGGCCGACGCTGCGGCGAACGCCCTGATCGGCCGCGAGGGCGGGATCGAGCCGGCGACCTTCGATGTCGGCGTGATCATCACCGACCGCGCACTGCTCGACCCCGAGGGCGCGGATCCCGCGGTGATCGAGGGCTACGGCACCGTGCCTCCCGAACAGCTGCGCAGCGAGCTGCGAGAGGCCCTGCGCGAACCGGGCCCCGGGCAGGATGATCCCTACGGTCCCGACGGGCCCGCGGTGCGTGCGACCCTCCGCCGCCTCTACACGAATCCCACCAGCGGCGAGCTGGTGGCCACCGAGTCCCGTTCGCGCGCCTTCCCCGCCGGACTGGCGAAGATGATCCGTTGGCGCTCGGTGACCTGTGCCGGCCCGTACTGCAACGCTCAGATCCGACAGAGCGACCACATCAGGCCCCGTTCCAAGGGTGGGCCGACCAGTTTCGCCAACGGCAACGGCCTGTGTGCCCGTTGCAACGCCAAGGAACAGCAGCGACTGGCAGCGATCGCGGATGCGACCGCCAGGCGGCGCGGCATCCACCGCGTTCGCTGGACCAGCCGGTACGGCTCGGTCACCGAGGTGGTCCCGACACCTCTCGACCCCTCGGCACTGCTCGGTCCCCTCAGCGCCAGGCATCATCCCCGCAGCGCCACTCATCGCCGAGATAGATCATCGCTCCAGCCCAGGCCGCTGTCACAGCGGTCGGGGAACAGCACGCCCTGGCGCCGGGCCGCCCCGCGACCCCTCCAGAAGAGATCACGCGCCACCTCGGCGCACCGACAACCGACACCCGAGTCCGGTACCGGTCCGGGTCCAGGGACGGTCCGGCCACGAGCCTGACCCCGCTCCCCCGTACCCAGCGCAGAGCAGGGCCGCGCCGGATCCTCGCGCGAGGCCGCACACGGGGTGAGGTCGCACACGAGGCGGCGCCGCGCCCCTTCCCACCAGTTACCCGTAGGTCAGAAGAACGGGCTGGTCAGGGCCACCGGCCCGGTTGTGAGCCCATCGCACAGGGGTGACATGTGCCCGGGCCTCCCCGGATCATCCGGCCTCACCTGGCACGATCGGCATATGCGCCATGACTACCCCCATCTCCTGTCGCCACTGGATCTCGGACGCTTCGAGGTGCGCAACCGCTTCGTCATGGGTTCTATGCACACCGGTCTGGAGGACCGCCCCGGGGACGCCAAGAAGCTCGCCGCCTACCTCGGCGAGCGCGCCCGCGGCGGCGTCGGTCTGATCGTGACCGGCGGGTACTCCCCCGACCGCACCGGGCGCCTGACCCCTCGCGGCGCCCAGGCGGACGATCGCACCCTGGCCACGCACAACCTGATCACCCGGGAGGTCCACGAGGCCGACGGGCGGATCATCCTGCAGCTGCTGCACGCCGGCCGCTACGCCTTCCACCCGCTGGCCGCCTCGGCGCGCGCCGGCCGCTCCCCCATCACCCCGTTCCGCACCCGTCGCCTCACCCGCCGAGGGGTGGGCCGCACCATCGAGCACTTCGCCGACGCCGCCCGCCGCGCCATCGGGGCCGGCTACGACGGGGTCGAGATCATGGGCTCGGAGGGATACCTGCTGAACCAGTTCCTGGTCCCGGGCACCAATCGGCGCCGCGACCGGTGGGGACGAGGGCCCGAGGGTCGCAGGACGATGCCGCTGGCCGTGGCCGCCGCGGTGCGCGAGGCCATCGGCCCGGAGGCCCTGCTCAGCTACCGCATCTCCCTGCTGGACCTGGTGCCCGAGGGGCAGTACTGGGACGAGACCCTCGCCCTCGCGCACGGACTGGTCGAGCGCGGCGTGGACGTGCTGTCGACCGGTATCGGCTGGCACGAGTCGCGTGTGCCCACCATCGTCACCTCAGTGCCGCGCGCAGCCTTCGCCCCCGTCACGAAGCGGCTGCGGGAGGAAGTCGAGGTCCCGGTGGTCGCGTCGAACCGGATCCATGACCCCCAGGTGGCCGAGCAGGTCCTGAGCTCCGGACAGGCAGATCTGATCTCCATGGCACGGCCGCTGCTGGCCGACCCGCACCTTCCCGCCAAGCTCGCCGAGGGACGGGCGAACCAGGTCGTCGCCTGCATCTCCTGCAACCAGGCCTGCCTGGACAAGGCCTTCGAGGGCAAGCGCGCCAGCTGCCTGGTCAATCCCCGTGCCGGTCACGAGACCGAGCTGGTGCTCAGCCCCGTGCTCGAGCGTCGGCGCCGCAAGGTCGCCGTCGTCGGCGCCGGACCGGCCGGGCTGGAGGCCGCGATCAGCGCCGCCGAGCGCGGGCACGTGGTCACCCTGTTCGAGGCCACCCAGGAGCTCGGCGGGCAGCTGCGGCTGGCCGCGCGCATCCCCGGCAAGGAGGACTACGCCCAGGCGCTGACCTCGTGGCGGATGCGCTTGTTCGCGGCCGGGGTCGGGGTCCGCCTGGGCACACGCCCGAGCGCCCAGGAACTGCAGGACTTCCATGACGTGGTGGTCGCGACCGGTGTGCGCCCGCGCGTCGTGGACCTGCCCGGATTCACCACCGATCCCGCGGCCGACGGGCCCGGCCCCTGCGTCATCTCCTACGCGGATCTGCTCGAAGGCCGCGCGGAGCCCGGCGAGAGGGTCGCCATCATCGGCGCCGGCGGCATCGGTGTGGACGTGGCCGAGTACCTCACCTCCCCGCTGCCCTCACCCACCCTGGACACCGACACCTGGCTGCAGCACTGGGGCGTCGGCGATCCGCAGGAGCACCGCGGGGGCCTGGCCGTCGCACGTCGCGCCCCGGTCGATCCCGCCACGGCCGCCGACGGGCGCCGCTCCCGCGAGGTCCACCTCCTGCAGCGCAAGGAGACCAAGATCGGTGCGGGCCTGGGCAAGACCACCGGCTGGGTCCACCGGGCCGAGCTGCGTCACGCCGGGGTGATCAACCATCTGGGCGTGACCTATCGGCGGATCGACGCCGAGGGCCTGCACATCCTCGAGGATGAGGAGGAGCGGGTGCTCGCGGTCGACACCGTGGTGGTCTGCGCCGGCCAGATCAGCGAGAACGCGCTCGCCCAGGAGGTCACCCGGGCTCGGCGGGGCCGCAGCCCGCGGGTGCACCTGATCGGCGGGGCCGACGTCGCCGCGGAACTGGACGCTGAGCGTGCCATCCGCCAAGCCGTGGAGGTCGCCGCGGGGCTCTGAGCCGTCACCGGCCGCTGAGGTCCTCGCGCAGCTCGACCAGCTGGGTCCCGACGCGGAGCAGGAGCTCCATGCGGCGGGCGATGTCGGAGCGACGCGTCTGCAGGACGGAGTGCAGCGCCTCCACGCCGCCGCTCCCACGCAGTTCGGCCATCGCCCGTGCGGTCGCGGGGATCCCGAAGCCGGCCGCGCGCAGCACCGTGACGATGCGGACCTGCCGGATCGCCCGCGCAGGATAGCGGCGGGCACCGAGACGCCCCTCGCGGACGGGAGCCACCAGTCCCTCCTGCTCCCAGAACCGCAGTGTCGAGGGTCGCACCCCGAGCGCTTCGGCGAGCTGCGTGATCGTCATCGTGCTGCGGCCGTCCAGGTCCTCTTCTGTTGCCGGATCCTCACCACCGTCCGCTCCTTCGACGACCTGCTCGAGCTCGCACCCGACGAGCACAGCGACTACCCGCCCGTGGCCTGGGGCGATCACTTCTTCTACTGGTCCCCGGATGGCAGTGTGCCGCGCACCCAGCCTTTCGCCACGATCATCACCAAGAACTATCCCGACGACGTCAGCTCAGATCTCGATCCGGAAGGTCGCTGGCGGGTCAACGTCCATGTGGGGCGGCGGCGCATCGCCCAGTTCGCTCCCGCGGAGCCCGTCGATCCGGCCGCCGCCGACGTGCTGCAACCGCATCCGCTGTACGCCCGGCAGGGGTGGATCTGCGCGGTGGTCCCCGCCGACCGGACCCTCGATCCGGTGCTCGAGCTGCTCGAGCTGGCCTGCTTCGACCAGCGCCGACGGCTGGGCAGCGCCCTGGACAGCGAGTCCGCGGTCCGGGAGGATCGGGCGCCATGATCAGTCCCACCGACTCCGAGATCCTGGCCCGCGCCGTCGACCTCGCCAGCGCCAATGTCGCCGACGACGGCGGCCCTTTCGGCGCGGTCGTGGCCACGGCCGACGGCCGGCTGGTCGACGGGGCCAACCGGGTCACCGCGACGCACGATCCCACCGCCCACGCCGAGGTGACCGCCATCCGTGCCGCCTGCGCCCAGCTGGGGACCTTCGAGCTGCCCGGTGCGGTGCTCTACGCCAGCTGCGAGCCCTGCCCGATGTGCCTGGCCACTGCACTGTGGGCGCGCATCGACCGGGTGGTGTTCGCGGCTGGGCGGGACGACGCTGCCCGAGCAGGGTTCGACGATGCCGCGTTCTACACCTACTTCGAGCGGCCCGGACAGCAGGCCCTGCTGCGCACGGAGCAGATGCGAAACGCGGACGCCATCTCGCCCTTCGAGGCGTGGCGCGCCCACGAGGGCCGCACCGCCTACTGACGCCGGTCGCTGACGCCGGCTGCCGGCTCCGGATACTGCCACCGGAGGCTGCCGCCCGCCGCTGATCAGACGCCCTCGAGCACCTCGCGGGCGATCGGGCCGGCGGTCACCGAGCCGTAGCTGCCGTCCTCCACGAATACCGCGATCACCAGGTCGCCCTGGGCGACGATCACCCACGAGTGCAGCGCGAGCTCGCCCTCCTCATCGGTCCATTCCGCGGTGCCGGTCTTGCCGATCACCGGATCGCCGGGCAGGTCCGCCAGGTCATCCAGGCTGCCGTCGGTGACCACCCCGCGCAGCATCTCCTGCATCTGCGTGGTCTCCTCCTCGGTCAGCGGCTGTTCGATGTCGAGGTCCGAGGGTTCCTCGTCGGCCAGGATCCGGGGCTGGACGGTCTCGCCGTTCTTTACGCTGGCGAGCACCACCGCCATCGACAGCGGCGAGGTGAGCACCCGGCCCTGCCCCATCATCGCCGCGGCGTGCTCGAGGCCCTCGTCCTCGGGATCCACCGAACCCATGAAAGCGTCCAGGCCCCTCGGGGCCTCCTGCCCGATCCCCAGCGTGGTCGCGGCCTCGGCCAGTTCCTGCTGGTCGACGGTGTCGTGCTGCAGCAGCAGCGCCGTGTTGCACGAGTGGGCGATCACGTCCCGCAGCGGCATCGAGCCGAACAGGCCCGGGGACATGGAGTCGGCGTTCTTGAAGCTGCGTCCGTCGATCGTGGCGGTCTCGGGGCATTCGAGGGTGGTGTCGGGGGTGACACCGGCCCGCAGCAGCGAGAGCGCGGTGACGGTCTTGAAGGTCGATCCGGGCGAGTACTGTCCCACCAGTCCCACCGGATAGGACTGTCCCGTCGGCCCCAGAGCGGCGGCCAGCACATCGCCCGAGGAGGGTTGCAGGGCGATCACGGCGGCCGGCGAGTCCTCATCGGCGATCGCCTCGGTGGCCAGACGCTGCAGGTCGTCGTCGATGGTGGTGCGCACGTCGGTGCCGTCGCTCGGGTCCACCCGGTGCAGGGAGCGGTCGGAGTCGTCGTCGGGATCGACGGCGATCACGTCCACCCCGCTCGTGCCCAGCAACGCCTCGCGCTCGGCGGCGACCACGCCGCCGGTGGCCACCAGGTCGCCCGGCTCGATCTCGCCCTCGGAGTCCTCGACGTCCTCCGCGTCGGCCTCCCGCAGGGAGCCGAGCACCCCGGGCGCGTAGTCCCGCTCCACGGCGAGGGGGCGGGTCTGATCGGCGGCGTGGAAGCCGGTGACCTCGGCGGCCTCGTCCAGCGGGTACTCGCCCTCGTCGTCGACCCGGATGGTCAGAGCCGGCACGAAGGCCTCCGGGCCATGGTCGGCGACGGTCTGGGCGTAGCGGTCGGCGTCGGTGCCGAGCAGACCGGCCAGCTCGCGGGCAGCGTCCTCCTGCTCGTCCTCGTCGATCTGTGTCTTGTCCAGGCCCAGCACCTTCACCGGATGCGGCCCGTACAGCTCCTGACCATCGCGATCGGTGACGGTGCCCAGCTGTGGCTCGAGGGTCTGCAGGTCGAGGTGCTCGCGGGGCTCCAGATCCGGGGCGAAGACCTCCGGGTCGAGCTCCGCGGACCAGCCGTCGTCCCCGCGACGCAGGGTGGCTTCGGTGGTGTACTCCCAGGTCCCGGCCTCCTCCGGCAGGGTCCAGGTCCATTCCAGGGTCGCGGTGCGCTGCCCGTCCTCGGCGCTGCCGGCATCGGCCAGCTCGACCTGCGGGGCCTGGCCGGTGGCCTCGATCAGCGGGCCCAGGATCCGCTGGTGCTCGGCGACGTCGGCCTCGTCGGCGAAGTCGCCCTCGGGCAGCGCGGCGGCGAGGTCCTCGGCCTCCTGCTGACCGTCGCCGAAGCGGTCGCGCCACAGGATCGCCGCGATGACCAGGGCGATCACGAGCGCCACGGACAGGACGATGAGCAGGGGCCGACGGCGACGTGAGGCCTGATGCGCGGCGTTCATGGGGACATCATCCCACCCGTCCCTAGACTGGCGGCATGCCCAGAGTGCTGCACACCGCCCAGGCGCTGGTCGACGTCGTCATCGAGGTTCCCGAGCTGCCTCCACGCGGTGGCAACACCAATGCGATCAGCGAGCAGCGCTACGCCGGCGGGGCGGTGACCACGCTGCTGGCAGCCGCCCGCACCGGCGCCCGGGCCGTCCACGGCGGCGCGCACGGGGGCGGCCCGAACGGCGACCTGATCCGCTCCCGGCTCGCGGCCGAGGGGATCGAGCTGTCCGACACCCTGCGCGAAGGGGCCGACACCGGGTACTGCATGGTGCTGGTCGAGCCGACGGCCGAACGCAGCTTCGTCACCGTCTACGGCGCCGAACGGCAGATCACCGCCGACTCCCTGGCCACACTCGATGCGCAGCCCGGCGACCTGCTGTGCCTGTCCGGGTACAGCCTGTTCGAACCCACTCGTCGGCCACTGCTGGAATACCTCGAGTCGCTGCCGGACGGGGTCGAGGTGGTGCTGGACCCCGGCGCACCCTTCGCCGGTTTCCCCCAGCAGGTCCAGGATCGGGTGCTCGCCCGCACCACGGTGTGGACCTCCAATGCCGAGGAGGCCCGGGCCTTCACCGGTCTGGACGCCCTGCAGGACACCCCCGAGGCGCTGCGCCGCCGGATCGGCTCCCACGCCGTGGTGGTGGTGCGCGACGGGGTGCGCGGCTGCACCGTCTTCCATCACGGGCGCGGCACCGAGATCCCCGCGTTCCCGCAGGAGGCGGTGGACACCAACGGGGCCGGTGACACCCACACCGGGGTGCTGCTGGCCGAGCGGGCCCTGGGCGCCGACTGGGAGTCGGCCGCGACCCGCGCCAATGCGGCCGCCGCGATCGCCGTGACCCGCTGGGGCACCGAGGGCGCCCCCGGCCGCGCCGAGGTCGACGAGTTCCTGTCCTGAGCCGCGCCCCGTACGGTGGAGCGATGGACACCAGACGAGAGGCGGCGCAGTTCCTGACCACGGCCCGTGGCCGGATCAGCCCCGAGCAGGCGGGGGTGCCGGTGTCCGGCGGCCAGCGCCGGGTCCCCGGTCTGCGCCGGGAGGAGATCGCCGAGCTCGCCGGGGTGAGCACCGCGTACTACACGCGGATCGAGCGCGGTGACCTGCGCGGCGTCTCCGACTCCGTCCTGGAGTCCCTCGCCCGGGCCCTGCGGCTCGACCGGGCCGAGCGAGCGCACCTGCAGGATCTGGCACGCGCGGCCGCGGGCCGCTCGGGCCTGCCCGAAGGGGGCGAGGGCACCGGGGACCAGGGGCCCGTGGTCCCGCCCCGGGTCCACCAGCTGATCGAGACCATGGGCGATGTGCCGGTGATCGCCGGGAACCATCTCCGCGATTCATTGGCTGCGAACGCCCTGGGCAGGGCCCTGTTCCCGGATCTGTTCCCCGAGGACGGCCCCGCACTCAACACGGCCGAGTACATGTTCCTCGACGAGCGCGCCCGCCGCTTCTACCCGGACTGGGAGACCACCGCCCGCAACGCGGTCTCGAACCTGCGCCTGACCGCGGGCCGCAGGCCCGGTGATCCAGACCTGCGCGCCCTCATCGAACGTCTCCGCGCCGGCAGCTCGGAGTTCCGCACCTGGTGGGACGGGCACACGGTCCGTGTCCACGACCACGGCACCAAGACCATCGACCATCCGCAGGTCGGGCGTCTGACGCTCAGCTACGAGGTGCTGGACATCCCCTCGGTCCCGGGGGTCACCCTGGCCAGCTACCTGGCCGAGCCCGGGACTCCCGATGCCGATGCCCTGGACCTGCTGCGCAACCTGGTGTCGAACCCCGGGCCGCGGGCGGTGGCCGACGTCGCGCAGCACGGCTGACGGGACCGGAGGCGGCGAGGCACCGCGCCGGGGGATACCAACAGGGACTCCCACCTCGCCCGTGCCCGGCGCTACCGTCGAGTCATGTCCACTTTCACTCTGAACAACTCCGTCACCATCCCGACCATCGGTCTGGGCGTCTTCCAGTCCTCCCCAGAGGACACGAGCGGCGCCGTGGCCTCCGCTCTCGAGGCCGGGTACCGGCACATCGACACCGCCGCCTCCTACGGCAACGAACGGGAGGTGGGGCAGGGTCTGCGCGCCTCTGGCCTGGACCGTTCCGAGGTGTTCCTGGAGACGAAGCTCTGGATCAGCGACTACGGCTACGAGCAGGCCCTGCACGGCGTGGACAAGAGTGCCGACAAGCTCGGGGTCGAGCAGATCGACCTGCTGCTTTTGCACCAGCCGCTACCCAGCGACCTGGAGCTCACGATCGGCGCCTACCAGGCGCTGGAGGCCTCCCTGGCGAACGGGCGGGTCCGCGCCATCGGGGTCAGCAACTTCCTGCCCGAGCACCTGACCGCTCTCCTCGAGCGCACCGAGATCGTCCCCGCCGTGAACCAGATCGAGGTGCATCCGTACTTCCAGCAGCGTGAGCTGCAGGCGCTGAACGCCGAGCACGGGATCCTCACCCAGGCGTGGTCGCCGATCGGCGGGATCACCTCCTACGGCGAGGCCGAGCGCCGCAGCTTCGACGATCCGGTGCTGCTGGAGATCGCCGCCGCGCACGAGGCCTCGGCAGCGCAGGTGATGCTGGCCTGGCACCTGCAGCAGGGACGTCAGGTGATCCCGAAGTCGGTGCGGCCCGAGCGGATCCGCGAGAACTTCGCCGCTCTGGACCTGGAGCTCACCGCTTCCGAGCTGGAGCGGATCGATGGCCTCGAGACGGGGGTGCGCGGCGGACCGGAGCCGTCGGCGATCACCCTGGAGAACTTCGGGCGGCCGATCCCGGAAGCCTGAACGGCTCAGCGGACCCACCCTTGCCCTCCCCGTCCCCGTCGGCCCGAAAGGCTCCATGCCCCAGCGCCTCCTGATCCCCTCGACAGCGCTGCTGTGGGGACTGCAGTTCGCCTTCCTCAATCCGGCCCTGGCCCTGCTGCTGACCACCCTCTACAGCGCCAGCACCACCGAGGTCGGATGGGCGCTGGCGCTGTACAACGCCAGCGCCCTGATCGCGACCACGATCATCCCCGCCCGGGCCGATCGCACCGGCCAGTACCTGCGGCCGATGATCGTCAGCGCCGTGCTGACGGTGGTCCTGGCCGCCGTGCTCGCCCTGGTCACCTCCCTGCCGCTGGCCATGGCCGCACTGGTGGTGCTGGGCGGGCCCGCAGGGGTGGGCAGCACGCTGCTGTTCGCCCACCTCCGCCATGCCGGGGCCACCAGCGGCCAGATCATCAACACCCGGGCCATCTTCTCCGTGGCCTGGGTGGCCGGTCCCCCGATCGCCACCTTCATCATCGGCGCCTTCGGCGAGCGCGCGGTGCTGGGCACGATCGCGATGATCGCCCTGCTCAGCATCGGGGCCGCCACCACGCTGCAGTCTCGCGCACCGGCGGAGCCCGCCCCGTCCCGCGAGCGCCCGGCCCCCGAGGCCGGCCCGGTGCCGGGCCTCCTCGGGGTCACGGTGGTGGTCGCGGCCTTCGTGCTGCTGCAGGCGGCGAACGCCACGGCCACCTCGTTCATGACCGTCTACGTCACCCAGTCCCTCGCCCTCGATGTGGTGTGGGCGGGCATCGCCCTGGGCACGGCGGCCGGTCTGGAGATCCCGTCCCTGTTCCTGATGGGGCGGCTGAGCGGCCGCTTCTCGGCGCAGCTGCTGATCGTCACCGGCTGCGCGCTGGGAGTGGTCTACTACCTGGCGCTGTTCGCGGTCCAGACGCCTGTGGGTCTGATCGGCATCCAGGTGCTCAACGCCTGGTCGTTCGCGGCCATCGCCGGGACCGGACTGACCCTCTTCCAGGAGATCATCGCGCGGCCGGGGCTGGCCACGAGCCTGTACATGAACGCCCGGCGGGTCGGTGCGATCCTGTCGGGGCCGGTCATCGCGCTGGGGTCCGTGACCGTCTTCGGACAGGCGGGGATCTTCCTGGTCTGCGCCCTGCTCACGCTGCTGGGAACGGTGGGCGTCGCACTCGCCCATGCTCGGGCCCGCCGCTCGTGACCCCGACCCCGGGGCTGGGGTGATCACCGTCACCGCCCCTAGCATGGGGGCATCGAGACAGTCCCGCGACCCGGCCCCGGGCCGACGGGACAGCAGCACCACGGGGCAGGAGATCATGAACGACTCGGGAAGCATCCCCCGCGAGCGCGGGGTGGCAGGCGGCCGTGCCGCTCACGCGTCGCCCGACGGTGCGCCCGGCGACGCGGCTGCCGCGCCGCCGCCCTTCCACGACTTCTGCTTCCACGACTTCTCCGCCACCACCATCGAGGGTCAGCCCAGGTCGATGTCCCAGTACCGCGGCCAGCTGGTGCTGGTGGTCAACACCGCCACCCGCTGCGCCTTCACCCCGCAGCTGGAAGGGCTCCAGGGCCTGCACGCGGCCTACCAGCAGCACGGCTTCACGGTGCTCGGGTTCCCCTCGGACCAGTTCCACCAGGATCCCGGCACCGATCAGGACACCGAGCAGTTCTGCACCTCGGCCTACGACACCACCTTCCCGCTGTTCTCGAAGGTCGACGTCAACGGCCCTGCCGCCCATCCGCTGTGGGCCTGGCTCCGCGAGCAGAAGGGCGGGGTGCTGGGCGGGCGGATCGCCTGGAACTTCACCAAGTTCCTGATCGACGGGCAGGGCCGGGTGCTGCGCCGGTACGCCCCGCCGGTGCCGCCGGCGCGGATCGCCCAACGCATCGAGCACGAACTGGGCCTGCGGCCGGGAGGTCACGGGGCGCCGGCCTGAACAACCCCCGGACCCAGGTCAGGGACAGCCCGCGCAGTTGGTAGCGTAGGTCACAACCATTCACTGCAATCGAAAGGGGCGCTCATGGAAGGCGTCATCCTCTTCCTGGTGCTGGCCGTCGTCGGCATCATCTTCCTGGTCATCGTGGCAGCGCTGCTGTTCGGCGGCCTGCGCACCTCCGTCCTGTTCACGGTGCACTCCCGGGAGGCCGTCATCGTCGAACGGTTCGGGAAGTTCAAAGGGGTCGCGCATGCGGGCCTGAACTTCAAGGCACCCTTCGTCGACAGCATCACCAAACCGATCTCGCTGCGGGTCCAGCAGCTCGAGGTCAACATCGAGTCGAAGACCAAGGACAACGTGTTCGTCACCGTCCCGGTGGCCGTGCAGTTCGTGATCCGCGAGGAACAGGTCGTCGACGCCTACTACAAGCTGTCCAACCCCGAGGCGCAGATCCGCTCCTACGTCTTCGACACCGTCCGCTCGGCCCTGTCCGGTCTGGAGCTGGACCAGGCCTTCGAGTCCAAGGACGACATCGCCCGCAGCGTCGAGCAGACGCTGTCGACCCGGATGCAGGAGTTCGGCTTCAACATCATCAACACCCTGGTGCAGGACATCTCCCCGGACTCCCGGGTGCGCGACTCGATGAACTCCATCAACGCCGCCCAGCGGGACCGGGTGGCCGCGCAGTCGCTGGCCGAGGCCGACAAGATCAAGGCCGTCACCCAGGCCGAGGCCGAGGCCGAGTCCAAGCGCCTCCAGGGTGAGGGCGTGGCCGCCCAGCGCAAGGCGATCGCCATGGGCATCGCCGAGCAGTACGAGATGCTGCGCAAGGTCGGCATCGAGCACTCCGCCGAACAGCTGCTGCTGATGACCCAGTACTTCGACACCATGCAGGACGTGGCCCGCAACGGCCGCTCCAACGTGCTCTACCTGCCCTCGAACCCGGGCACCGTCGGTTCCATGGGCGATGAGATCCGCAATGCGATGCTGCAGGCCCAGGCCGCCGGCGAGTCCGAGGCCACCGGCAAGGCCGCTCAGGATGCCTTCGACCGGGACGAGGCTCAGCGGGAGCGTCGCGAGGAGGAGCAGCGCCGCGCCGACCAGGCCCGCCACCACGCCGAGCAGAAGGCGAAGGAAGCCCAGAACCGCGCTCAGAACCGGCCGCCGAATCCCACGCCCAGCGGCAACCCGGGAGGCAACGTCCCGCCCTGGGCTCACCCGGGCAGCGCGAACTGACCCGGACCCGCTCACCGATGATCCCCGTGCGGAACCGCGCCGCGCGGGGATCGTCCATGTCGATGCCCGCCCCTCAGCAGAGCCGCAGACCGGAGCCGACCGCATGACCAGCCCCTCTCTCGCCACCCGTCCCCACCTCATCCTGATCTGCGTGGACCAGATGCGTGCCGACGCCCTGGGCATCGCCGGCAACGAGCACATCGACACCCCGAACCTCGATCAGCTGGCACGGACCGGGAACCACTTCACCCGCGCCTACTCCTCGACGCCGACCTGCGTGCCGGCCCGGGTGGCGATGTTCACCGGCCAGTCCCCGACCAGGCACGGCCGCTACGGGTACCGCGAGGGGATCTCCTTCCCCGACGCCCATCCGGTGACCCTGCAGTCCACGCTCAGCCGGGCCGGCTACCAGACCTTCGGGGTCGGCAAGATGCACGTGTACCCCGTCCGGGCCCGCTGTGGCTTCGACGAAGTGCTGCTGCACGACGGCTTCCTGCACACCTCGCGCCGGCTCAGCCGGGGCCCGTCGGCCGCGATCGACGACTACGTCGACTTCCTGCGGCGCGAGAGCGGGGACCCGCGGGCTGACTACCAGGACACCGGGATCGGCTGCAACGCGATGACCGCCCGCCCCTGGGAGCGCGAGGAGCGGCTGCACCCCACCCGCTGGGTGGCCGACGAGTCCTTCCGCTTCCTCGAGCGGCGCGATCCCACCCGGCCCTTCTTCCTGTACATGTCCTTCCACCGTCCGCACGCCCCCTTCGATCCGCCCGGGTGGCTGTGGGACAAGTACCGCGCGCGCTCGGGGCCCCGGCGGCGGATGGGCGACTGGGTGTCCCGCTTCGATCAGCACCGGCGCGATCACGGCGTCGAGGCGGAGTTCGGAGCGCAGAAGGAGTCCGTCCACGAGGACGTGCGGGCCGGGTACTACGGCAGCATCGAGTTCATCGACCAGCAGATCAATCGGCTGCGCGAGAAGCTGTCGGACGAGGGCCTGGCGGACAACACGATCATCGCCTTCGTCTCCGACCACGGCGAGATGCTCGGCGACCACGACATGTACCGCAAGTCGGTGGCCTACGAGGGCTCGGCGCGCATCCCCTTCCTGCTGCACATCCCGCCGGCCCTGCGGGAGGGCTGGGGCGAGGGCGGGGAGGTCGACGCGATCGCCGAGCTGCGCGACGTGATGCCGACCCTGCTGGACGCGGCCGGGGTGCAGATCCCCGAGAGCGTCGACGGCCGGAGCCTGCGCCCGGCGCTGGCGGCGCGGGAGCCGGTGCGCGAGCATCTGCACGGCGAGCACCTGATCGGCTCCCTGGGCCGGCACTCGATGCAGTGGATCCGCTCGCAGCGCTACAAGTACGTGTGGCTCTCGGGTGACGGCCACGAGCAGCTCTTCGACCTCGAGGCCGATCCCGGGGAGCTGCACGACCTGGCCGCTGACCCCGCGCACGCCGAGGAGCTGGTCCGGCACCGCCGGTGGCTGGTCGAGGAGCTGCGCGGCCGCGAGGAGGGCTACGTCGACGGCGATCGGCTCGTAGCGGGCCGGACGCCGCAGTCCGAGGCGTCCTGGGTGCAAGACCACGCGCTCCTGTGACCATGCAGCCCTCGCCGCGTCCCCCGTCAGCCCCGCCGGCGCATCCGGTCGCTCCGGAGATCAGCCGCGGGTACGGATGGCTGGTGCTGGGCGGCGCGCTGGTGTGGGCGGCGCTGGTCGCGCTGGTGCTCATCGCCTTCGGCTCCCTCCTGTCGAGCCTGGTGCTGGCCGTCGGCGAGGTGAAGACCCCGACCCCGGACGGAGAGCGGCGGGCCGAGATAGCGGGGGCCGTGGGACTGGCCACGGGTATCGGCGCGCTGGTGATGCTGGTGCTCTCGCTGGTGCTGGACCTGGCTGCGGCCGTGGCGTCGATCGGCAGGCTGGACGGACGGCGCGGCGACCGGGCGGTGCCGATCATCACGCTGGTCTCGGTGACGATCTCCCTGCTGCTGCCCCTCGCCCTGGCCGTCGCCGCGCTGGGGGCATCCCTGGTCGAGCTCACCCAGGTCACCGCCCTGCTCATCTGGCTTTTGTTCATGGTGGTCCTGGTCGCGGCGCCGCTGATCCGGGTCGGACAGGGCGTGGCCGGGGTCATCCGTCTGATCACCGGGGAGCCCGCGCGACCCACGCCGCCACCGGCCGCCCACGGGCGCTTCGGGTGGTGACGGGCTGCGCTCCCGAGCGACCTCCAGCGGGCTCGCCTGCTCCCTTCCACGTCACCCGGGTGCGCGGTAGCCTGACCCGACTCAACGGCGATGCTCGCGCGTCGTGCGGGAGGAGAGGCTGTGTTCGAGGCGGAGATGCTCGATGTCCCCCAGCGTGCCCGGACCGGAGACCTCCCTGCGGAGACGAGGGTCGCCGCCCTCGTGAGGGAGGCCCACGCGCGCTACGCGGCTTCGCAGGACGGCACCGTCGCGGACTACATCCCGATCCTGGGCGAGGCGGATCCGCGGCTGTTCGGTCTCTCGCTCGCCGAGGTCGACGGGACCGTCCATCACGCCGGCGACGCCGATGTCGCCTTCTCCGTCCAGTCGATCTCCAAGGCCTTCGTGCTCGCCCTGGTGTGTGAGTCGATCGGACACGAACAGGTCCACCGCACCGTCGGCGTGAACAACACCGGCCTGCCGTTCAGCTCGGTGATCGCCCTCGAGCTCAACGAGGGCAGCCCCATGAATCCGATGGTCAACGCCGGCGCGATCGCCACCACGGCCCTGATGCCCGGCGAGACGGCCGAGCAGAAGTGGCGCGCGGTGCAGGAGGGCCTGAGCCGGTTCGCCGGGCGGCCGCTCGAGATCGATCAACAGGTGCTGCATTCCGAAATCGCCTCGAACCATCGCAATCAGGGCATCTCCGAGCTGCTGACCTCCTATGGACGCCTGCGCGGGCAGCCCGAGGAGATGGTGGAGATCTACACCCGGCAGTGCTCCTTGCTGGTCACCGCCGACGATCTGGCCGTCATGGGCGCCACTCTCGCTGATGGCGGCGTCAATCCGCGCACTCGGCAGCAGGTCGTCTCCCCTGAAGTGTGCCGGGACACCCTGTCCGTTCTCGCCGCCTGCGGGATGTACGAGCGCTCCGGGGAATGGCTCTTCGAGATCGGGGTTCCGGCGAAGTCGGGGGTGTCGGGCGGGATCGTGGCCATCGCACCCGGCAAGGGTGCCCTCGGGGCGTTCTCCCCGCGCCTGGACCGCGCCGGCACCAGCGTCCGAGGTCAGCGGGCCTGCGCCTTCCTCTCCCGGTCGCTCGGCCTGAACCTCTTCGCCTCCCGGATCCATCCCCCGAAGGGCAGCGACATCGATGAGTGAGACCATCGCGACCGACGAGGGGGACGCCTCTCAGCCGCGTGCGTCGTGGACGCCGATGATCGGTCTTTTCCTGGCACAGGTGCTGATGTCCTTCAACGTCGCGGCGCTGCCGATCTCCCTGGGCGGGATGGTCGAGGACTTCGGGGTGCCACCCACCGTCGCCAGCTCCACCATCGTGGTCTACGGTCTGGCGGTGGCTGCGCTGGTGATGACGGGTGCGAAACTCGGCCAGCGGATCGGCTGGGCTCTCATCTTCCGCTGCGTGCTGGGGGTGTTCGCCGCCTCGTCCCTGGCCATGATCCTGTCCCGCACGGTGACCTGGGCGATCATCGGACAGCTGCTGGCCGGGGCAGCGGCTGCGATCATCGTGCCGGCGCTGGTCGCGCTGATCGCGGAGAACTACCGCGGACCGCAGCAGGCCACCGCCGTCGGCTCCCTGGGCTCGGCGCGCGCATTCTCGGGGGTCAGCGCGTTCCTGATCGGAGGCACGCTGGGCACCTTCGTGGGCTGGAGGCCGATCTTCGTCATCACCCTGGCGCTGGCGATCGTCGTCTTCGCCCTGAGCTTCTCGCTGCGCTCGGATCGCGGGGATCGCTCGATCCGCATCGACCTGGTCGCCTCCGTCCTGATCGGCGCGGCGGTCGTGATGCTCACGCTGGGCTTCAACAATCTCAACGCCTGGGGGCTGGTGGTCGCCGAGGACACCGCGCCGCTGTCGATCCTCGGGCTGTCACCGGCCCCGGTGCTGGTGGTGCTCGGTCTCGTGCTCGGCCAGCTGTTCTTCCTGTGGACCCGCCGGCACATGCAGCAGGGCAGGGTCCCGCTGGTGGACCTGCGCGTGCTGGGCAGCGGCCGGGAGCGCTCGGCGGTGTACGCGATGTTCATCATCGTCGCGATGGAGGCGGCGGTGAACTTCACGGTGCCGATCTACATCCAGGTGGTCCAGGGACGCACGGCGCTGGACACCGCGCTGGCGATGATGCCCTTCAACCTCACCGTCTTCGTGACCGCCACGCTGATCGTGCGGTTCTACCAGCGGTTCGCGCCCCGCACGATCGCCCTGTTCTCCTTCGTCCTGACCACGCTCGCCCTGATCTGGCTGGCCGCCGTGGTCAACAACAACTGGGAGTCGCTGCCGACCGTCCTGGGCCTGATCGTCTTCGGCATCGGCCAGGGCGCCCTGGTCACGCTGGTTTTCAACGTCCTGGTCACCGCCGCCCCGAAGCATCTGGCCGGAGATGTCGGCTCGATCCGCGGCACCACCCAGAACCTGGCCTCGGCCGTCGGGACCGCCATGATGGGGGCGGTTCTGGTCCTGGTCCTCGGAGTCGGCATCGGCCGGGCGGTGACCGAGCATCCCCAGCTGCCCGATGAGGTGGTCGCACAGGTCGATCTGGATCAGGCCAACTTCATCAGCAACGACGACCTGGACGAGGTGCTCTCCCGCACCACGGCGACCCCGGAGCAGGTCGACGCCGCCGTCGCCCTCAACGAGGAGCAGCGTCTGCGCACGCTGAAGATCGGATTCCTGATCCTGGCGGGGATCAGCGCCGCCGCCGCGCTGCCGGCCTCCCGGCTGCCGCGCTACACGCCGGGCGAGATCCCCGATCCCAGCGAGGAATGACAGCGGGAGCATCACCCGCGCAGCCGCCTGGACGTCACCGCGGTGCGCCTGGGCCCGCACTGTCGTACCGCTCCCCTAGGCTGAGCGCGGCGGGTCGACGGTGCCCGTCCCGGGGCAGCAGGCCGCGGCACGGTGAGCACCGACAGTGAGGGGCGGGACAGGATGCAGATCGACTTCGGGTGGTCGGCCGATGGTGCCGGCTGGGCTGACGCCTCCACGGCCCGCGGCCGGGCCGGCCACGTCCGTATGGGCCCGCGGGCGCTGCTCCAGCTCCTGCAGACCCGGCTCGGCCTGACCAGACCGCCGGTCGAGGGAGCGGTGCGGATCGCCCAGTACCTGCGGCTGATCGAGCGGCACCTGGCGACGCCATCCGGGGCGCGGTCGTTCTGGCCCGCACGGTCCTTCGCCGTGGATCCGTGGTCCACCGCTTCTCAGCTGCTGCGCTGGCGCGATGCCACCGTCGAGGCCGGCTGGCGGATGGGGGCGCAGCCGGCGGAGCGGCACGAGGGACTGCCCCCGCGTCTTGAGGCGCTGCGGGCCGTGGAGTCGCTGGTCGTGGTGGGGATGCCCGGCACCCAGGGGACCGACGGCCGCGCCGCGACCCTCAGCCCCTCGACGGCCGACGACCTGGCCGAGCTGATCGCACTGCTCGAGGAGCAGAATCGTGAGGGCAGCACCTGGCCGCTGGGTGTCGACGCGCTGACCCTGCAGGAGGACTCAGCGCGTCTGCCAGGCTTGTGGCCGCGCCTGTTCGAGCTGCTCGGCGCGGCCGGCGTGGCGATCACCGACGCTTCCCCTGACCCCGCTGCCGCCTCGGAACCAGGCTCCGCCCCCGAGCTGGTGGTGGTGCAATGCCTGGACGAATGGTCCGCGGCCGATGTCGCCGCCCGCTTCCTGGCGGCCGGGCAGGGCGAGAACGGCGAACGCAGCCAGAACGAGAGCCTGACGGTGCTGGCCAGCTCCGACACCGATGTGCTCGACCGGGCGCTGCACCGCCGCGGGCTGCCGGCGGTCGGCGCGGTCGCCGCCTCCACCGATCGCGCTCACCACCAGGTGCTCAGCCTGTTCCTGGAGGTCGCCACCGCCCCGGTCGACGTCCACCAGCTCGCCGCCCTGATCGACCTGCGGGTGCTGCCCGCCACGGAGCCCGACGGGGACCCGATCGGCCTGGTCCCGGCCCCCGCCCGCCGCCGTCTGCTGGATGCGCTGACCCAGGAACCAGGGGTGGGCGGCCCGGCCTGGCGGCGCGCCCTGGCCCAGCTGCAGCAGCGGGCTGACGAGGCCCCGACCGATCGTCGCACCGGGGCGCTGAAGGCCCTGGAGGCGGCCCGTGAGATCGACCGTCTGGTCACCGACCCGCTGCCGGCCGGGGACCTGCGCCCGGCGGCGATCAGCACGCGGCTGGTGTGGCTCGAGGGCAGGTTGCGGGCCGTCGCCCGCGGCGAGGGGGATCTGCTGGCGAGCCTGAGCCAGGTCGCCGTGCTCCAGGACGTGCTGGGGATGCTCGACCCGCACACCGCGATCTCCCGGCGCACCCTGCAGCAGATCATCGACACCTGCGGCGGGTCCGGCCCCTCCCCCCGGTCCCGCCCGGAGGTCTCCGACTGGGACGTGACCACCCGCCCCGCCCATGTGCGGGCAGGCTCCGGCACCGTGCTGTGGTGGGGCCCGGCCGGCGACGAGACCCCCCGGCCCGTGCTCTGGGACCGCGGGGAGGCCGAGGCGCTGCGCGCGGGCGGAGCACATCTGATCGACCCCGAACAGCTCGCCGCCCTGCACGTGGAGGCATCCCTGCAGGGCCTGCGCAGTGCGAGCCGCGTCATCGCGGTGCTGCCCGGGCGGATCCTCGAGCAGGCCCCGGACCCCAGCGGTCTGCTGGCCCATCTCGAGTCCGCCCGGGGCAGGGACGAGGAGGACCGCATCGGTCCCGAGTCGCTGCTCACCGGCATCACCTGGTCGCTCGCCGGCCGCAGCCTGCCCGTGCGCCTGCCACCGCCGCAGAGCATCGACCCGCCCCGCGAGCTGCAGCGCACCATCGGGACCACCGCCGCTCACCTGCTGCCCACCAGACTGTCCTTCTCGCAGGCCGAGACGCTGATCGCCTGCCCGCAGCAGTGGGTGCTCAAGCACGCCCTGGGCATCCGGCCCGCCTCCGTCGCGGACCTGCCCACCGGCAACCGCATGATCGGCACCCTCGTCCATGCCGTGGTCGAGGCGCTGGTCCACCAGCGGTACGACGAGAGCGTCGGCGGGATGACGCTGACCGTGCCCTCGACCGAGGAGATCGGAGCGGCCTTCGACCAGCTGGTGCCCCAGCTGGCCTCCGAGCTGGACCTGCCCGGCCGCGCCGCTGAGCGGGCCGACATCCGCGAACGCACCCAGCGCTCGCTGACCGAGCTGTTCACCCGCACCACCCGCGCCGGCCTGCGCATCATCGGCACCGAGTCCCGCTTCGAGCATCCGCTGACGCTGGAGCTGGCGAGCGGGAACCGCACCGTGCCCTTCGCCGGCAGCCGGGACGTCGACGCCCGCGACCCGGCCGGACGGCCGGTCGTGCTCGACCTGAAGTGGTCGCGCAGCCGCACCCGCTACGGCGACCTGTACGACACCGGGGAGGCGATCCAGCTGGCCTCCTACGCCTGGTCGCTGGCTCAGGCCGAGCAACTGGCCGCTCCCGCCGAGGTCGGCTACTTCCTGCTGCACAGCGGGGAGTTCGTCGCCGCGGACCCCGAGCTCGATCCGCGGCGCCGTGCCCCCATGGACACCCGGGAAGCCTGGCGCCGGATGCTCGCGGCGATGACCACGGCCCTGGACGAGATCGCCGCCGGCACCGTCACCGCCGGCTGTCGCAGCGTCCTGGACGCGGCCGGCTTGGGGATCGATGCCGGCTGGGCCGAACGGAAGAAGGCGATGACCACCGCCCGGGAGACGGCCCGCGCCGCGGGCGGTCTCGCCGTGGAGAACTACTGCGCGAGCGGGGACCATGCCCAGCTGTGCGGACTGGCAGGAGACTGGCGATGAGCTTCACCCTGATCAATGCCTCGGCCGGGTCCGGGAAGACCTACACCCTCACCCATCGGATCGCCGAGCGGATCGCCGGCGGGCTGCGGCCCTCCGAGCTGATCGCCACCACCTTCACCAAGAAGGCCGCCGCGGAGCTGTCCGACCGGGTGCGCCGCACGCTGCTGGAGGTCGGTCAGACCTCGGCCGCGCGCGGCACCGACAGCGCCCTGATCGGCACCGTCAACTCCGTGGCCGGCGAGCTGCTGCGCGAGTTCGCCCTGGACGCGGGCATCTCTCCCCAGGTGCAGGTGCTCGATCAGGACCGGCAGAAGACCGCCTTCTCCGCCGCGATCGACCAGGCCGCCGCCGAGGCCGGGGCCCGCGCCACCGACCTGCTGGCCCGCACCGAGCACGACGGCGAGCAGGATCCTGATCTGCCGTACCTGAGCACGGCGTCCTGGCGCCGCCACGTGCGCGACCTCGCCGCCCGTGCCCGCACCAACCAGATCAGCGCCACCCAGCTGCGCGAGGCGGCCGAGAGCTCCTGGCTCGAATACCGCGACAGCGCCGAACTGCCCGAGCCGGGAGACGACCGTCGTGCCGCCTGGCTGAGCGAACTGGGCTCCGTGATCGCGGGCCTGCAGGCCGACGTCGACGCCTCGAGCGACCCCGACCCCTCCGCCGGGAAGCCGCCGCTGACGCCGAGCGCGGCCCGAACGGTCGCCAAGCGCCTGGTGACCCTCGAGCAGCTTCACCGCAACCTGGCCCGCCACCAGCGCAGTCCCTGGTCGCTGTGGGCCAAGCTCGCCGGCGTCGCCTCCGGGAAAGCGGCCGACGGCGGCAGCGGCGGGTACGTGTTCAGCAAAGACGTGGACCAGGCGCTGCTGGGCCTGGCCACCGAGATCGAGACCGGGCTGCTGGCGAACCCCGTGCTGCAGTCCGATGTGCGCGAGCTGATCCGCCTGGTCATGCACACCGCCGCGGAGTCCCTGGAGTCCTACCAGCGCTACAAGGACGAGCTGGGCCTGATCGACTTCATCGACCAGGAGGTGCGCACCCTGGAGCTGATCCGCAGCAGCGAACGGGCCCGGGAGGCCATCCGCTCCCGATTCCGTCTGCTGGCCGTCGACGAGTTCCAGGACACCTCCCCGGTGCAGCTGGCGCTGTTCCTCGAGCTCAGCCGGCTGATCGAGGACAAGATCTGGGTGGGCGACCCGAAGCAGGCGATCTACGGGTTCCGCGACGCCGACCCCACCCTGATGCTCGGCATCATCGAGCAGATCCAGCAGGGCACCACCGAGCTCGGTCCCGGGCAGGTCTGCGACCTCGATTTCTCCTGGCGGTCCCAGCAGAGCGTGCTCTCCCTGGTCAGCTCGGTCTTCCCCCGGGTGTTCCCGCAGCTGCCCCGGGAGCGGGTGGTGCTGACCCCTGCCCCGGAGGCGGTGCGTCGGCGACAGGAGGCGGGCCGTGAGCCGGGCCGCCTGGAGGCCTGGATCCCGCAGTACCAAGGGCGCGCCTCCCAGCGGGGGCATGCCCGCGCGGTGGCCGACGGGGTCGTGTCCCTGCTCGCCGAGCCCGGTGTCGGCCCCGGGGACCTGGCGGTGCTGGTGCGCACGAACTCCCAGGCCCAGCAGGTCATCTCGGCGCTCGCGGCCCGGGGCGTGCCGGCCTCCGGGGAGGGCACGCCGATCCTCGCCTCGCGCGAAGGGCGGATCCTGCGGGCTGCGCTTGCGGTCACGCTGGATGCCTCCGACACCCTGGCGCTGACGGAACTGGTGGACCTGCTGGATGATCATCCCTCCCACACCTGCTGGTTCCCCGAGCTCGCGCGAGCCGCGGACGCCGAGGCCAGGGACGAGATCTTCGCCGCCTGGTGGGGGCACGAGGTGTTCGCCGGGCTGCGGCAGCTGCGCGAGGAGGCCATCTCCCTGACCCCGGTGGAGATGATCACGGCCCTGTCCGATGCCCTCGACCTGCCCGAGCGGATCCGGGCCTGGTCGGTGCCCGAGCAGCGGCTGCGCACCCTCGATGCCCTGCGGAAGGTCGCGGCCGAGTACGCCGAGCAGGCCCGCTCCGACTCCGCCCCGATCACCCTGACCGGACTGCGGGGCGTGCTCGACCAGACCGAGCGGGGCCCGGACCTGTCCGGCATCCCGGACACGGTCTGGGTGGGCACCATCCACAACGCCAAGGGCCTGGAATGGTCCCGCGTGGTGGTGATGCTCGAGGCCACGGCGACCGAGCGTCCCCAGACGGCAGGGTCCTTCGTGGTGCCCGCCGAGCAGCTCGATGTGACCGCGCCCCTCCAGGGCCGTGCACCGCGCTACTGGCCCTCGCTGCTCGGCAGGTACGCACGGCTCCAGGACGCGCTGTCCGCCTCGACGCACGCGATCCGGCGCACCGCCGCCGAGCGGGAGGAATCCGGGCGCCTGCAGTACGTGGCCCTGACCCGCGCCGCAGATGTCACCGTGCTGTCCGGCGCCGGTACCGCGCCCGTCCTCGACGCCCTGGTCGAGGGCGATGAGCCGCTGCTGAGCTGGGAGCTGGGCGATCCGCAGCTGCACGTCGCCGGGGCGGATCCCCTGCCCGCGGTGATCCGCGGCACCCGTGAGGATGCGGACGAGCACGAGGACCTTGGCTCGTATCGATCCGCACGCTCCCCGCTGGCCCCGACCGACCTCGGGGCAGGTGCCAGGGGTGAGGCTTCGACGCCAATCGATCCGACGGCGCTCGGCGCGGAGCACCGCGGGCTCTCGGCACGGTTCCAGGCATCCGGCGTCAGCTCCGGGGGCTCCCTGGGCACCGTCGGGGCGCCTCATCGCATCGGGGAGCCGATCGTCGACCGTGGTGGCCGTGATTGGGACCGGGTCGGCGAAGCCGTGCACGCCTACCTCTCCCTGCCCCTTCCGCAGCTCTCACCCGAGCAGCGGGAGCAGGCCGCCCAGCGGCTCGTGGCGCGCTGGGCGGTGACCCGCGCCGTCGGCCCCGAAGCGCTGCTGCGCGCGGGCGAGGCCTGGCAGAGCTACCTCGAGCAGGAGTTCCCCGGCGCCGAGGTCCTCACCGAGCAGCCGATCACCTGGTGGAACGAGGAGGACCAGGTGATGGAGGGCTGGATCGACGCCCTGCTGCGCCTGCCCGACGGTTCCCACGTCCTGGTCGATCACAAGACCTATCCCGGCTCCGATCCGGTCACGCAGGTGCGCGAGCACCACCTGGGACAGATGGACACCTACTCGCGGGCTCTGTCCGCTGCCGGTGCCCGGCCCCAGCGGGTCCTGATCCACCTGCCCCTGCGCGGTGAGGTGCTCGAGGTGTTCCTCGCTGCTGGCTGCGGGAGCGAGGACCTCCCACTTCCCCAGGCGGCATCTCGTGGCTGAGGGCGGGCCAGGGCGATTCGACGGTCCGCAGCAGGCCCTCGATGCCGCGCTCGTGCTGCTCGACCAGGCACGACGCAGCGGCGGCCGGCGCCTGCTGGGCATCGCCGGAGCACCCGGGGCCGGGAAGTCCTCCCTGACCGCCTGGCTCGTCGAGCGGCTGCCGCCCGGCTCCTGCGCGGTGGTGCCGATGGACGGCTTCCACCTCGCCGACGTCGCTCTCGAGCGGCTGGGCCGGCTCGACCGCAAGGGCGCCCCGGACACCTTCGACGCCGCCGGGTACGTGGCCCTGCTGCAGCGTCTGCGCACCGCGCGCTCGACCGATCCGCTCGTGTGGGCGCCGATGTTCGAACGCGATCTCGAGCAGCCGCTGGCCGGCGCCATCGAGGTGCCCGGCGACGTCCCTCTGGTACTCACCGAGGGCAACTACCTGTTGCTGGACGAGGGGCCCTTCGCCCACGTGCGTGCGATGCTCGATGCCTGCTGGTTCGTCGAGGCTCCCGAGGAGCTGCGCCACCGGTGGCTGATCGCACGGCACGAGCGCTTCGGCAAGGAACCCGAGGCGGCCCGGGCCTGGGCGCTCGGGCCCGACGAGACCAATGCGCGCCTGGTGGCCCCGACCCGAGGCCGCGCCGACGCCGTGGTGCGACTGCACTGAGCTGCGCGGGCCTGGACTGACCGGCCCGGCCTCAGGCGATGATCTCGTTGATCGTGTCCAGCTCATCCTGGCTCAGCCGCAGGGTCATCGCAGCCGCGGAATCGGTGATCGACGCCGGCCGCCCCGCGCCGGGGATCGGGATCACGTGATCGCCCAGCGAGAGCTGCCAGGCCAGCACCACCCGCTGGGGGCTGACCCCATGGGCCTCGGCGATCTGTGCGACCTGCGGGAATCTTCGTCCGAGCCCGCGGGCACCACCCCCGGTGCCGCCCAGCGGGGAGAAAGGCACGAAAGCGATGCCGTGGGTGCCGCAATGGGCCAGCTCCTCACGGCTGGTGTGGAAGAAGGTCAGCGAGAACTGGTTCTGCACCGCCGCGAGACCGCCGTCGCCGAGCACCTCGCGGGCCACCTCGATCTCCTCGAGGTTGGCGTTGGAGATGCCGATCTCACGGATCAGCCCCTCCTCGCGCAGCGCCGCCAGGGTCTGCACGCCCTCGGCGTAGCGGATGCTGCGGTCGGGGCGGTGCCAGTAGTACAGGTCGACGGCGTCGGTCTCCAGGTTGACCAGGGACTTCTCGAGCGCTGAGCGCAGGTAGTCGGCCGAGCCGTCGCGGCCCCAGCGCTCCCCTGCCCCCCGGGTGATGCCGCCCTTGGTGGCCACGACCACCTGCGAGGCGTCACCGGACCAGGTGCGCAGCGCCTCCGCGACGATCTTCTCGTTGTGCCCCATGGTGTCCCAGCTGGGGGCGAAGGTGTCGGCGGTGTCGAAAAAGGTGATGCCGGCGTCGAGAGCGGCATGCACGGTGGCGATGGCCTGCCCGTGCGGGACCGCGGGGATGCGGTCCTGTGAGACGGGCATGACCCCCATGCCCAGGGCGGAGACGTCCAGGGAGCCGATGCGTCGAGTGGGTGCGCTCATGGCCAGAGCCTATGCCGGGCCCGGCCGGGGTGACAGGGCCTAAGGGCCCGCCCTCGCGCCGACGGACAGGCGGTCAGCTGCCGCGCGGCCGCGTGGACTCCCGCTCGACGATCCGGGAGCGCAGCAGGGTGGTCGACGGCTCCTCCTCGGGATTGCGCATGCGCTGGCCGAGCATCCGGGCCGCGGCGCGGGCGGTGGCCCGCACCGGCTGGTGCACGACGGAGACCGAGGGGGTGACCAGGCGGGTCCACAGATCATCATCGGTGGCCAGCAGTGCGGGCGCATCGGCCCGGCCGCGCATCGCCTCGAAGGCCCCGGCGGACATGCGGTTGTTGGTGACGTAGACGCAGTCGACGCCGTCCTCCGCCAGGATCTGCTCCATCATCGACCGTCCCGACTCCAGGTGCAGATCCCCGCGCAGCAGCGCGGACTCATCGACCGCGACCCCGGCCTCGCGCCATGCGGTCAGGTAGCCGATGGCGCGGTCCTCGGTGGTGCGCAGCGCCGCCGGCCCGGCGATCACCGCGGGTGAGCGGAAACCGGCGTCGAACAGGTGACGGGCGGCCTGGCGGCCCGCATCGAGGTTGTCGGTGGCCACCAGGTCGGTGTCGGCGCCGTCGATCCACCGGTCGGCCAGCACCACCGGGATCCCGGCCTCGGTCAGCGGGGTGAGGTCCGTGCGGACCGAGTCCACAGGCACCAGCAGCACCCCCGAGACGTGCCGGCTGACCAGCTGGGTCATCGACGCCCGCTCGACCTCCAGATCGTCCTCCGTATGGGCGACGGTCACCGAATGGTTCTCGCCGCGGGCGATGCGCTCCATCTCACTGATGATCTGCATGAAGTAGGGGTTCTCCGCGTCCGGGGCGACCACCGCGATCTGCGCGGTGCCACCCCGGCGCAGGGAGCGACCCATCGCGTTGGGCACATACCCCGTCGAACGCACCGCCGCGCGCACCCGCCGACTCAGCTCCTTGTCGACGGTGGAGGCCCCGTTCATCACCCGCGACACGGTCGCCGAGGAGACGCCGGCGGTCCGCGCCACATCCATGATGGTGGGCCGGTGCGGTCTCGGGGGGGTCATGGCGGCTTCCTCGGGGACGGGGCTGGGCGGGCGCTCCGGGACGCCGCGTTCCTCAAAAATACTGACCTTCCCGGCCTGCGGGGCCGGGAAGGGCGGGCCAGTGGCCGCTCTCACTCCACGATCACGGCGTCACCGCACAGGTGCACGGTCACCCCCAGGCGATGGAACAGGGCGGCCTTGGCGGTCAGGGCCCGGTCGGCGGCGTCGGCGTCGTCGGCGTACACCAGCTGCGCGTGGTTGGCCTTGTGACGGCCCATGAACTGGTCACGGTCCACGCCGTGCAGCACCACGTGCGCGATCGGCCACTCGGGGTTGGTGGCCTCCTTGCGGCGCCGGGTCTCCTCCTCCGGCAGCTCGACCACGCTGCCGCGGCCGATGTCCACGTGCAGCCCCTCATCCTGGACGTAGACCCGCGACCACACGATCTCGCCGGGCCGGGAGACCCCGTTGATCGTGGATCCGCCGGCCGGGAAGAACTCCGGGCCCTGGCGCCAGCCCTCCGCGCCGGCGTAGCCGCCGATCAAGTGGCTGGGCGGTACCGAACCGGAGATCTCGTAGACCCACACGTACCGCCCCTCGTGCTCCTCACCCCAGCGGATGTCGTGCAGGGTGTTGGCGGGGTCCATGCCCATCGCGTCCCAGATGCGGTTGGTGACCAGGGTGTCGACCGCCACGCCCTCGTCGACCTCGTTGAAGTGCGGCAGGGCCCGGCCCTCCCACAGCACCCGGGAGCCGTCGCGGCTGGTGACCGGCGGGCGCTCGACGTTGTTCAGCAGCCCCTCGGCCAGATCGGAGGCCGGGCACACGTCCTTCAGCCCCTGCTGGTACTGGATGCCGACCGCGTCCAGACCGAAGTCGTCGCTGATCCGCAGCGCGGCGATGTACATCTTGTACTGCCAGCGCAGCTGGGTCTCGGTGAGCTCGGTGGCCTCGTCGGTGCCGAGCCTGAACGTCATCCCCGCGTCCCCCAGCCAGCGGCCGACGGCATCGGCCTCGTCATCGGTCACGGTCTGCATCTCCGCCCACAGGGCCGACTGCGAGAGCCTCTCCTTGTAGATGCCCAGGGGGTTGAGCATCTCGTCGTCGATGATGGCGTTGTACATGCCCATGCAGCCCTCGTCGAAGATGCCGATGATGGCCTTCTCGTCCATGAGCTGGTCAGCCAGGGCCCGCCCCAGCTCGACCTCCGGGGTGCCGGGCAGGTGGGGCAGCGGGCGCACGTGCGACTGGTCGTGGGTCAGGGCCCCGGTGGCGATCCAGGTGGCCATGCCCTCGCGGAAGAACTCGTCGGTGCCGTCGACCGTCCACAGCGAGGAGTACTCGCGGCCCATCTTGGTCAGGCCGCCGTTGAGGTTCAGCAGCCCCACCAGGCCGGGCCACTGGGGTGCGAAGTTCGCGACGGTGAGGATCGGGCCGCGGTGGGTGCGCAGCCCGGCCAGCACGTGGTGGCTGTACTGCCAGTTGGCGGTGGCCACGATCAGCGGGGCCTCCTCCGGGATCTCCTGGAAGACCTCCATGCCCATGCGCTGGGAGCGGATGAAGCCGTGGCCGAGCTCGGGATCGGGCTCGAAGGCCCGCCGCACGCTCCAGCCGGCCGCCTCGACGGCGCCGGCGACGATCTTCTCGAGCTCGACCTGGTACGGCCAGGCCGGCACGTTCGCGCTCTCGCGCAGGTCACCGCTGGGGATGAGGTAGACGGTCCGCTCGGGCGCGGGAGCGCTCTCGCGCGCCGGGGGCAGGGAGTAGATGCGCTGGGCGGTGGCGGTCATGGGGCGGTCCCTTCGTGGTTCATGGATGCCTGCTCGGCCAGGGGTGACGTCGTCGGGTGATCAGTCGTCGGATGTTCAGCGGGCCGGTCCGGCGGGACTGTGGGGGCCAGGGCCGGAGCCCAGGTGGATCTCCATCGCGTCGAAGCTCGGGGCCGGCGGGCGCGTGGTCACCGGACGATCGAGGTAGAAGAGCGCGACGCTGGCGATGTCGTCGCGCAGCGGCAGGTACCGGCCGGCGCTCTTCCAGCCCAGCGCCTGGATGTCGACCCTCGACAGCCGCGTCGCGAAATGGATCGGGTCGGCCACGTGCCAGCGGTACATCCCGAAGCGCTGCTGGGAGACGTAGAGCCCGTCGGGCCGGATCACCTGCGGCATGCCCAGGTACGGCGTGGAGAACGCCGTGTAGCCCTCACCGGGGACGTCGAAGTTCCAGGCGCCGCCGAAGTAGTCCTCGGTTCCGGTGCCGGCGATGGTCGGGAACCCGCCGTCGGGCTCGTCCTCGTCCATGTAGAACTTGATCTCCCCCTCACCCCACCAGCCGTTGGAGTTCACTCCCCACGCGATGTAGCTGCCGACGAACTGGCCCTGTCCCTCGATGCCCTCGAGAAGCACGTGCTCGGTGGCCTCGGGCAAAGGGTTCGAGCGGCGCCACTGGGCGTGGAAGTAGCCGTCCTCGCTGTGGTCGCCGCCCAGTTCATAGGTCACCTGGTAGTAGACGCGGGCGTCGACGTCGGAGGTGTTCTCCAGGGTCAGCCGCGCCCCCTCCCGGAACGGCATCGGCCAGTAGGAGTTGAAACCCCCGTGCGGGTTGGCGGCGATCATCTGGGAGTCGACCTGGGCGAACTTGCCCCAGCCGCTGCAGAAGAAGTCGCCGTAGGGCACCTCGACCGCAGGCTCCTCGGCACCGTCCCAGTAGGCGCGCAGCACCAGCTGGCGCCAGTGGTCGGTGTGGGTGGTGATCCAGATATGGGTGATCACGCCGGCCGAGTCGATATCGGCCAGGGTGAAGGTCTCCCCCGCTTTCACGTCGACGCTGGGCGAGACCTTCCAGCCCTGCCCTAGGTCACGGGCCGCCTCGGCACCGGTGCCCTCCGTGGCGCGTCCGCCGCCGCCCGGGGAGCCGTCGAAGTTCTCCGGACTGATCGAGCGGGTGAGGACGGGTCGCAGGCGCGCGAGCGCGGTGGG